>Ga0193743_1000296_pt1 | contig 38849 bp, 40 predicted proteins | sample L2c2metaG_FD_143038 | JGI IMG/M metagenome (GOLD analysis project Ga0193743, IMG submission 143038) | Soil microbial communities from a riparian zone of the East river system, Colorado, United States - L2c2 | ecosystem: Environmental > Terrestrial > Soil > Riparian zone | place: USA: East River... | reverse complement strand
CGCGAAAAAGTCGCCGGTCTCACAAACCGGACCAACCACATCCGCGCTAATACCGGGCGTCTCCTCGGCAGCCTGCGTCACCGGCCAGATTTCATGATGCGCCTGGTACAGCGAAGGTCGAATCAGGTCATTCATCGCGCCGTCCACAATGATGAAAGTCTTTTCGCCGTTCTGCTTCACCAGCAAAACACGCGTCAGCAGTATACCGGCCTCCGCCACGATCGAGCGTCCCGGTTCGAGCATAAGCGTCAGGCCAAGACCATCCAGCTTGGTTCGAAGCTTTTCTGCGAACAATTCCACGCTGGCCGCGCGTTCGCCGCGCCGGTAAGGCACCCCCAATCCGCCGCCCATATCCAGAAACCGGATCGGAAGTCCCAGGGCACGCAACCGCTGCGCCAGTTCGATGGCTTTTCCAGCGGCTTCGAGCAGCGGGAAAATATCCAACAGTTGTGACCCGATATGACAACTTACCCCCTCGGGCACAATTCCAGGTAGCTTCGCGGCGCGCTGGTAGATAGCTTCAGCGGCTGCAATATCCACGCCAAACTTGTGTTCGCGCAACCCTGTGGAGATGTACGGGTGCGTAACGGCGTCTACGTCGGGGTTTACGCGAATGGCAATAGAAGCCTTCCGCTTCAGCGCAACGGCAATCTGCGAAATTAGCTCAATTTCTACCTCCGATTCGCAATTGAAGCTATGAATGCCCTGCTCGAGCGCAAAGCGAATCTCATCTGCCGTTTTGCCGACGCCTGAAAAAACCACTGACCCGGCATTCCCGCCCGCAGCCAGTACACGATACAATTCGCCTGCCGAAACAATGTCGAAACCCGCACCCGCTTTTGCCAAAGTCGCCAGTACGGCCAGATTTGAATTCGCCTTTACCGCAAAGCAGGTCTTATGCGGCAAACCCGCGAATGCGTCTTCGTATGTCTTCCAGCGGTTGAGTATCGTTTCTTTCGAGTAAACATAAGCCGGCGTTCCATGCGTGGCTGCGATAGAAGAAAGGTCGGCGTCTTCGCAAAAGAGTGCGCCGCCATTGTAATGAAATGCGTCGTCAAACATCGTCCGTGAGTGGATCTTACAGAACTTTTAGCGCGATAACCGTCTGGTCGTCCGTCAACGGAGTCGTCACGCGAAATTTGTCGATATCCTCGAATATCTTTTCCGTAAGACGCTGCGGGGAGATGCGGCAATTGCTTCGCACCAGCTTTTCGAGCCGCGTATGACCGTAGGTTTCTAAGTCTTTTGAGACTGCGCTGGCTTCGTCCAGCGAAGCCGCGTCCGGACCCAATTGATCTTCCACGCCATCGGAGTAGAGCAGGAACAAATCGTTCGGCTCCGCCGCGATCGTCACTTCCTCATATTCCTGCCCCTCCAGCAAACCGATCGGCACGCCTTCCACGCGCGTGTCGATGATCTTGCCTTTGCGGCACAGCATGGGCGGCAGGGTCCCTGCGCTCACAACCGAGAAAGTGCGCGTGCGCGCTGCCCACGATATCAGCGAAAGCGTGGCATACTGCGCGTCCACCTTGCGTTCCAGCAGCGCTTCATTCAGGGCTTTCATCAGCTCCGACGGGCGGCGGCGGCGCGGCGCTAAAATGCGCAGCAGGCCGCTGATCAATGCGCCATAGAGGGCGGCAGCGGCGCCTTTGCCGCTCACATCGCCAAACGCAATCAACGTGTATTCGTCGCTGTGCTCGAAGAAATCGTAGAGATCGCCGCTGATCTGGCGGGCCGGCCGGCTCTTGATTCCCGCTTCGATGCCGATAATGTCCGACACGGTTCTCGGGATCAAGACAGACTGCAGCTTGTAGGCGGCCTGCAAATCTTGATCCATGGCGTTCTCGCGCTTGGCGAGTTCTTCATAGAGCCGGGCATTTTCCACCGAAGTGGCGATTTGCGGGGCAAGCAGCGTCAGCGCCCGGAGATGCTCGTCCGTGAAGAACGAAATGCGCGCGCTCTCCAGATCCATCACCCCGATCACGCGGTCGCGCAGAATCAGCGGAACGGCTACTTCGGAGCGAATATCGGAATGCGATTCAATATACCGTGGATCCTGGGTAACATCCCCCACCCGCACCACTTGCTTTGAAGTAACGGCCGCTCCGGTCAGTCCCTGGCTGAATTCGATATTGTCAATCGTCGCCTTCTCGTCGTATCGCTGGCTGAAACGGCAGCTCAGCAGCCTGTGCTCTTCGTTCACCAGGAAGATGCTGAACGCGTCGAAATTGATCAGTGCTCGAATAGTGACCGCAATCTTCGTCAACAGCTCGTCAATTTCGAGAATCGAGCTAAACTCCTGCGATAGGTGGGCCAGCACGCGCAAGGTACGGTTCTGCCGTTCCACGCGGCGGTACAAACGCGCATTGTCGATAGCCACGCCTACACGGCTCGCAATGAGCACCAGCAGCGATAGGTCTTCCTCGGAAAATGCGCCGACGCGGGTCGATTGCAAGTCGATCACCCCCACCAGCTTGCCGCGGATCGACATCGGCACCGCAAGCTCGGCGCGCACCGCATCCAGGGCGTTCAGGTAGCGTGGCTCCGAGCGGACGTCACGAACCAGAATAGGTTTGCGTGTCCCGGCGGCCGCGCCCGTCAGCCCTTCGCCCAGCCCGATGGACATGCTCTTCACCACTTCATCGCGATGGCCGATCGCATACCGCATCCGCAACGTCCGGCTGCGTTCGTTATACAGCAGAATCGCGAAAAGATCGTATGGGATGACATCCTTGACGATGTCCGCCACATTGGCGAGCAAGCGGTCCAGATCTAGCGTTTCCGCGGTGACGCTGCTGACTTCAAGTAGGAAGTCCAGCAGCTCCGCGCGTTCGCCAAAACGAGCCTGAGTCTTTTGATTGGAGGCCATCAGTAAGCGTCCGGAAGCTTGGCCGAATTCGAGTCTACACCTTCCGCGAATTCGCGCAAAATTTGCGGGCCCGAACTGGTGCCGATACGCGTAGCCCCGGCCAGAACCATGCGGCGTACGGCTTCAAGCGAGCGGATGCCGCCCGAAGCTTTTACTCCGGTGGATGGGCCGACCGCGGCTCGCATCAAGCGGACGTCATCTTCGGTGGCTCCGCTTGTAGAGAACCCGGTGGAAGTTTTCACGAAATCCGCGTTGGCTTCCACCGCCAGCAGGCACGCCGTGGTCTTCTGTTCGTCCGTAAGCAGGCAGGTTTCCAGAATCACTTTCAGAATCGCTCCCTCCGCGTGGGCTAAGCTGGCCAATGCGCGTATCTCTTCCTGGACCAGCGAAAGCTCCCCGGAACGCAGCGCGCCGATGTTCTGAACCATATCCAGTTCCGTGGCGCCCTGTAAGAGAGCCAGTTTCGCTTCAGCCACTTTCGTCGCGGTATGGTTGGCGCCCAGCGGAAAACCGATTACAGTACAAACCCGAACGGGCGAATCCGCAAGGTGCTGCCTGGCCAGCCGGACCCAGTCCGGATTGATGCATACCGAGGCAAATTGATGCCCCCGCGCCTCTCCGCAAAGCCGGGCGATATCGGCTGCGGTTGCGTCCGGTTTGAGTAGGGTTTGATCAATCAGCGAAGCAATGGATTTTAAAGTCACTTTTGCCGGTGTATGAGGGATAAGAAGCCGGTTCGGCCCTTCGTGGCAGATGCCGCAAAGGACACAAGCGTGCTCCTTTTGCGCGAGTTCTTCAAAAGGATAACACGCAAAGCAAAGGCGTTTCAGTACAATCGTGGCAACGGAATAACTTATGTGCAGTACTCCGGACACCCGGCGATATCAATGCGAATCCCGTTGGGAGCACGAAATTGGCGAAGGCGTTCTCTTCGCCTGGGCTCTTTCACGGGAGTAATTCGGACGTGAAAACCAATGCCGTTCGGGCGCTCGAGCGGTTAAACATTCCGCATGAACTGCGCGAGTATGACGTAGATCCCGAAGATTTGACCGCCGGAACGGTCGCGCGCAAAATTGGCCTCCCGCTCGAGCAGGTCTTCAAGACTCTGGTAGTAAAAGGCGATCGCAATGGCGTCTGCCTGGCCGTGGTTCCCGGCGACGCCGAGTTAAACCTGAAGGCACTCGCCAAGCTTTCCGGCGACCGCAAAATGGAAATGGCTCCCCTCAAAGAAGTGCAGCCGCTCACCGGCTACATTCGGGGCGGCGTCACCGCCCTCGCTTGCAAGAAGGATTATCCGGTCTACGTGGACGAAACGATGATCTTGTTCGACGTGGTTTCTGTCTCGGCGGGAATGCGTGGACTGCAAATCCTGCTCAGGCCCGAAGACTACCTGCGCGCCGTGACCGGCATCACTGGAGAATTGACGTAACTTGCCGAGCGTGGATCTGGCCAACCAGGCACCCGAGATCTTTATCGAACTACCCAAGCGGTTTCCGCCCGATTTCCTCTTTGAAATCAACGAAGAGGAAATTCACCTCCTGGTATCACAGAATGTGATATCTTCCCTCCGGAGCCTGGGCGGATCCCCACCGCTCGAATGGCGGCAGGACGAGCAAGCGGCGGACATTCATCAAGTATTCGAAACCATCCAGCACCTCATCGAATCGCCGGGCGGGACGGAATCCAAGCGCCGGATTGGGTTTCCGGCCCCGGCCGCCGAACGGCTTTGCGTTCTCGCGCACCATACTTGAGCTGGCCCGCTTACGATTTAGATCTGAACAGCGATCTTACTTGCCGTACTGCTTCCGAAATCGCTACATACAGGTTCAGCAGCCCTAAACCGCCCAGCGCTCCCCGGAAATACGGGCTCATCCAGACAGCGGCGAAGCGCGCCGAATGCAGCGGCACCCAACTCAAATCCCAGTTACTCAGCCAGGGAAAGATCAACAGAAACAGGCCCAATTCGAACGCGAAAATCGAGAGGCAGATGCCCAACACGCGGCGATGCCAGCGAACAAAACGGGTAGGTCGAACTGGCGCGGGAGCCGGAGCACTCAACTCAACACGCTCCTTATCATGTCCTCTGTCTGATAGCCGCTCCAATACACCGTCGACGTAGCAAGCCGGACCGGCTCAAAGCTGAACCGGTGCAGCAATGTCGGTCCGTGCTTGCGCAGCGCGCGCCGGTGATCGGGAGTGGAATAGCCTTTGTTCGAGGCTAAGTTGTATTGCGGGAAGACTTCGTGCCATTGGGCCAGACACGCATCGCGATGAACCTTCGCCACAATCGACGCAGCCGCAATCGCACGGCAACGCCTATCGCCGCCGATAAGGGGACGCTGTTCGATAGGCAGGTCAATGGTCACCGCATCAATCAGCAGGTAATCGGGCCGTTCGGCCAGTGCCTCAATGGCGCGCCGCATGGCCAGACGCGACGCTTGCAAAATATTGATGCGATCTATCTCGAAAACGTCCGCTCCGCCTACGGCCCAGGCTACGCAGCGCCGCTTGATTTCGGCGGCAAGATCCTGGCGCTGCTCCACCTCGACGAGCTTGCTATCCCGGAGACCGCGGATCGGACGAGCCGGATCTAACACGACAGCTGCGGCAAAAACCGGGCCGAATAAGCAGCCCCGGCCCACCTCGTCCACCCCGGCAATTCGAGTGAAGCCGCGCTCGCGAGCCTGACGTTCGTAACTGCTAAGACAGCGGGCGGGCTTCATTCACGACCAGCGACCGGCGTTAGACGCGTTCTTTAAGACGGGCAGCCTTGCCACGGAGAGCGCGCAGATAGTACAGCTTGGCGCGGCGAACCCGGCCCGTGCGAACCATGTCGATGTGGTCGATTACCGGAGCCTGCAGCGGGAAAATACGCTCCACACCGTGCCCGAAGCTGATCTTGCGAACCGTGATGGTTTCGCCCATCCCAGTATTCTTACGCGCCAGCACGGTTCCTTCGAACGCCTGCAAACGCTCCTTGTCGCCTTCTCGAATGCGACAAGGAGCGTTTGCAGGCGTTCGAAGGAACCGTGCTGTCGCCTTCTCGAATGCGCACGTGCACGCGGATGGTGTCGCCCGGCCGGAACTCCGGGTGCGGCGTGGTGCGGGTATGTTTGCTGATGAACTTTGAGACAAGTGCGCTTTGCATGGTTAATTCTGCCTTCTATTGGGGCCGCCCGTTAAGTCGGGTCTGAGCCGTTCTGTTTTCTCGCGCGACGCAGCCCGGCGCCAGCGCTCGATTTCCTGATGATTCCCGCCCAGCAGCACGTCGGGCACTTTCCAGCCGCGAAACTCTGCCGGTCTGGTGTACTGCGGACAGTCCAAAAAGCCTTCGTTGGCCTCGCCGAAACTCTCATTTCGCGAGGATTGTTCGTTTCCTAAAACTCCAGGCAGCAGCCGCGCAACCGCATCCACTACTACCGCAGCCGCCAATTCCCCGCCGCTCAATACAAAATCGCCCACCGAGACTTCGTAATCGGCCAAATGCTCGGCTACCCGCTCATCCACGCCTTCGTAGCGTCCGCATATGAGAAGCAACTCGTCCACTTTCACCAGTTCACGCGCAAACGATTGACGGAAAGGCTGGCCCTGCGCGGAAAGAAGGGCTACCTTCTGTTTCTCCGTCCGCTCGGGAAAAACAGCCTCCACCGCTTCAAACAAAGGCTGCGCTTTGAGCAACATACCCTCGCCGCCGCCAAATGGACGATCATCTACTGTTTTGTGACGATCATACGTCCAGTTTCGCAGATCGTGTATGCGGATTTCCAATAATCCGTTCATTTTCGCCCGCGAAACCACTCCGTGCTCGAAAGGTCCGGCAAAAAACTCCGGAAAAATCGTCACGATATGAAAACGCATGCCTTACAAATCCAACAAACCAGCAGGCAAATCCACCCGAATGACCCTCGCCGGCAGGTCCACTTCACACAACTGCTCTACAAACGGAACGAGCACTTCCCGCCCCTCTACCATCACCTGCATCAGCGTCGGTCCACCGTATTGCTGCCACCCGCTCACCACGCCCAAACTATTCCCGGAGACGCGGTCCACCACGCCACAGCCAATCAGATCCGACTGAAAGAAACCGCCATCCGGTAACTCCCCGCGCTCTTCCGGCGGCACCCAAAGGTCCGCGCCGCGAAACTGGTCGGCGGCATCCATCGTATCCACGCCGGCAAATTTCAAGACCCAGTCGCCCTTGTGCTCCCAGGCTTCCTCGATCTCCACAGGCACGTCTGTTCCGTTGGTGAGACGCAACTGCGCCCGCTTCAAATTTTCCAAACGTCCTGGGATATCGGTTTGCGACCGGGCAATCACTTCCCCACGAATGCCGCGCGCGCGAAAAAGTTCGGCAATAACCACCCGCTCCCGGTCCACTTTATTCGAGAATTTCCAACGAAAAACGGCGATTCAGTTTCGTACCCACCGCACCCAGCAGCGTCCGTATCGACCGGGCCGTGCGCCCTTGCTTGCCGATCACTTTTCCCAGATCGTCCTTCTCCACGCGCAGCTCGAAAACAGTAGCGTGCTCACCCGAAATCTCGTTCACTACCACCCCCGCGGGCGCGTCAACCAGTGCCTTGGCGATTTCTTCCACTAGCGCTTTCACGCCATTGCCACCGTTCATTGCAGCAAGACCATGCCAGAAACTAGGCTACAACAGCAGCCGGAGCAGGCGCAGGATTCGCTCTCAACAAGCGATTCACCGTATCCGACGGCTGAGCGCCGTTCTTGATCCAGTGGCTGATTCGTTCGTGATCCAGATGCACCTCGGCCGGCTTTGCAATCGGATTATAGTGACCGACCACCTCAACCGAGCGGCTGTTGCGAGCGCGGACCTTGTCAATAACGACCACACGATAAGTGGGTCTCTTTTTAGCGCCAAACCGCGCCAGGCGAATTGCTAACATGTAACCTTTTCTTTTCCTATTGTTACAAACTTTTTTATCGTATGCCGGGCAAATACTTGCCGTACGCAAAAACGGGCCTAAAAACCGGGCATTCCGGGCAGTTTCATCTTGGCTAAACGCTTGCCTAGGAAACCTGCCTGGCCGCTGAAGCTCTTCATCATTTTACGCGCTTGCGCGTATTGTTTCAGCAGGTTGTTTACATCCTGCACGCTGGTGCCGCTGCCTTTGGCAATCCGCCGCCGGCGGGAGCCATTCACCAGCATGTGATTCCGCCGCTCTTTCGGCGTCATTGAATCGATAATGGCCACAATGCGGCCCACTTCGGATTCGTCAATCTTGGCGTTCTTCAGCTCTTTTAGCGGGCCTATCTGGGGCATCATCTCCAGCAATCCACCCAGTGAGCCAAGCTTGCGGATCTGCTTAATCTGATCGCGGAAATCCTCGAGCGTAAAATCATCGCCCATCAGCTTTTCCTGCATCTTCTCGGCAGTCTCCAAGCTGATGCTCTCCTGGACTTTATCGATCAGAGAGAGAACATCGCCCATGCCTAAAATCCGAGAGGCCGCGCGATCGGGATAGAACGATTCAAACGCGTCGGGCTTTTCGCCGACGCCCACAAATTTAAGCGGTTGTCCTGTGATCGCCCGGATAGAAAGCGCCGCGCCGCCGCGCGCATCGCCATCCATCTTGGTAAGAATGACGCCAGTGATCCCCAGGCGCTTATGAAACTCGTCGGCCGATTTCACCGCGTCCTGGCCGGTCATGGCATCCGCCACAAACAGAATTTCCGTCGGGTTCAACGCTTCTTTTAGCTCGTGCAGCTCCTGCATCAACTGCTCGTCGATGTGCTGGCGGCCGGCTGTGTCTACCAATACGATGTCGCGGCCGGTCTGCATCGCCTCCCGGCGCGCGGCTTTCGCAAGTTCCAGCGGCTTGGTCTCTTCGGGAGTACCCTCGTAGACCGGCGTGCCGATGTTCTTAGCCAGAATGCTGAGCTGATGGCGCGCCGCCGGCCGGTACACGTCTACCGACACCAGTTGCGGCTTGCTTCCTTCTTTTGTCAGGAACCGCGCCAGCTTGGCGGTGCTCGTCGTCTTACCGGAGCCCTGCAAGCCAACCACCAGAATGATGGTCGGCGGCTCGTTGGCAAAGCGCAGCCGCGACTGATGCGTTCCGAGCATTTTCGTCAGCTCATCGCGCACAATCTTGACTACCTGCTGGCTCGGCGAGAGGGCATTTAGAACATCCTCGCCCAACGCCTTTACTTTCACCTCTTCGATGAACTGCTTGACAACCTTAAAATGGACATCGGCCTCAAGCAGCGCCACACGGATTTCCCGCAGCGCGTCTTCCATGTTGGCGGCTGTTAATTTGCCCTCGCCGCGCAGGTTCTTAAAAACACGCTGCAGCTTGTCGGAAAGGTTATCGAACATGATGGGGTGTCAAGCAACAGGAAGCCGCTCGAGCGCTCTTCCAGGGCGGACAGAACTTCAACCTGAGCGCCACCAGATAGTGTAGCGCAGCCTCGAAACCAAGCTCTTTTCCAGCCCCCTAACCCCCCGCAAAAAGATAAGGGATTTGTAATCTGTCATTCATAGCGCTGTGACATTAGCCTGACTATCTTGATAGGCGGTGGTTTCAGGAGAACCAACCGTAAGTGAAAGCTAAACTCTTACTATTCAGCTCAATCGTCCTGGCGGCAGTATCTGCCAGCGCCAGCCCCACCCTGGGAACAGGTACCCCGGGTAACAGCGTCCTTGCATCGCCGACAGGACCCACCCCCAACCTCGGCGGAACCTTCATCAATTTCGATGACCTGATCCCGGGTGCGGCTGTCAATTCTACGCAGTATGCCGCTCAGGGCGCCTCGTCAATTTCCAGCCCCGGCGGCCTCACGGCCATCCCGTTCAGCACCCAGAGCTCCCCAAATGAATTGTTCGATGGTAGCCCGAACGGCACGGCGAACATCACCATCCAGCTCGCCAGCGGGGTCTCTTCAATCGGTATTGGAATCACGGATTCCGATCCGTTCTCCATCACCTTGCAAGCCCTCACCGCAACCGGAACCGCTTTCGGTTCGCCCTTCACCGTCACCATCCCCGGCAGCGGAGTCAATTCCGGCAACGGCTATTACTCCATTAGCGACACCAGCAACGACATTTTCGGCCTGCAAGTTCTGCAGAACTCCGGCAGCGTAAACAACTCGGGACTGGCAATCGACGACCTGCAATTCGCGGCTTCTGCTCCGGAACCGTCCACCTACGCCCTCGTCGGCGCGGGTGCCGTCCTGCTTGCTCTGGTCCGGAAACGCAAGCGCGCCTAGTTGCCTTCTTAAAGATTGATTTGATCCACGAGGAAATATGCGATCCATTTTATCCGTCTCTGTCAGTGCCGCCATGCTGATGGGCTTGGCTATCGATCCCACGTTGGCAGTCGCGAAAAGCCCGACGCCTGCCGCGACCATTACGCCGATTGAACACGTTGTAGTCATCTTCGGCGAAAACATTTCGTTCGACCACTACTTCGGCACCTATCCGCACGCCATGAACCCTCCGGGGCAGCCGCGTTTCACGCCGCTGCCGAATACGCCGACCGTGAACGGCTTGACCGGAGCTTTGCTCACAAATAACCCGAGTCTGAATCCAGCCAATGGAACTGGCGCAGCGAATCCGTTCCGCCTCAACCGGAACCAGGCGTTGACCGCCGACCAGGGCCACGGCTACACGCCTGAACAGAAAGCGTATGACAACGGTCTGGTGGACCTTTTCCCGGTCAGCACCGGCAAAGCCGGCGGAACGCCCAACACCTTTCCTGCTGTTGTGAACACCAAGGGAATGGTCTTGGGCTACTACGACGGCAACACCGTCACTGCGTATTGGAATTACGCGCAGCACTATGCCATGGGTGACAACCACTACAACACCCAGTACGGACCTTCGTCGCCGGGAGCCATTAATGTGATCTCCGGCCAGACCAACGGAATCGATGTTTCGACGCAACAAAATGGGCCGAGCAGCGCGGTCGTGGCGGATGGCGCCGGCAGCTTCACCATGATTGGCGATTACGATCCCAAGGATGATGTTTGCTCTAGCTCTACCGGCTATCACGGCGACTTGACCGGCAAAAATGTGGGCGATCTCTTGAATGAGAAGGGCCTCTCTTGGGGTTGGTTCGAGGGTGGATTTGACCTGACCATGAGCAACCCGAACGGCAGCACCGGCTGTAACCGCAGCACGGTTTCTCCCACCACGGGTTTGACCGAAGGCGACTACGTGCCGCACCACCAGCCTTTCCAGTACTATCAATCGACCAAGAATCCGGCCCACACGCGCCCCACCAACGTGGCCAGCATCGGCTTGAACGACGGCAAAGTGAACCACCAGTACGACATTCACGACTGGTTCGATGCGCTCGCCACCAACAACTTGCCCGCCGTCAGCTACCTCAAAGCGTCGTCCTATCAGGATGGTCATCCCGGCAACTCCAACCCGTTGGACGAACAGGCCTTCATCGTTAAGGTCATCAACACTCTTCAGAACTCGCCCTTCTGGAGCAGCACAGCCGTGATCCTCGACTATGACGATTCCGACGGTTGGTACGACCACCAGATGCCTCCCATCGTGAACGGTTCGTTCACTTCCGTGGATGCCTTAACCGGCGCCAACTCTTGCGGTACAGAAGGCACAACCCCAATGCTGCCCGGTCCGCTTTCCAACGGCGCTCCGGTACAAGGCCGCTGCGGGTTTGGCCCCCGGACTCCGTTCCTCTTGATCTCGGCTTGGGCGAAGCCGAATTTCGTGGACAGCACGCTCAGCGATCAGAGTTCAGTCGTTCGCTTTATTGAAGACAACTGGGGCCTAGGACGGATTGGCGGCGGTTCCATGGACGCCAACGCCGGCTCGATCTTGGGTATGTTCGACTTCACCAAACCCACGGCCCAAAATGCGTCTCCGGTGATGCTCGACCCGACCACCGGTTTACAGCAGTAAGAACGAATCTACTGAGCCGCGCAAGTTGTAAGCGGCGCTTTGGTTTAATTGGCGAGGGAGCCGCGGCGGCTTCCTCGCATTTTGCGTTTAAAAGGAGAACTAACATTACTCGACGTGATTTTCTTGCCGCCGCTTCCGCTTCCGGAATCGCGACCCTGAACGGCGCGCCTCTCGGTCATCACCAGATGGCTCACTTGCCTCCCGTGGCCAACGCGCCTAAGCTTTTGAATCCGAATAAGTTGCCCCCGTTTGTCGACCCGCTGCCCTTGCCTCCTGTGGCCAAAGCCGCCGGTTTAAAGCCGAGTCCCTCAAATCCCAAGAAGCAGATCCCCTGCTACCGCATGCCTATTCACGAATTCTTCGCGAAGATACATCGTGATGTCCCCGCCACCCGGTTCTGGGGATATGGCGATAGCATGCCCGGACCGACCATTGAAGCCCGTAGCGGCGAGGAGATCCTGGTGGAGTGGCAAAACAACTTGCCCGTCAAACATTTTCTACCTATCGATCACAACCTGATGGGCGCTGAAAAAGATCAACCCGAAGTTCGCACGGTCGTGCACGTCCATGGCGCGAAAGTCCCTCCCGCAAGTGATGGCTATCCCGAAGATTGGTATGTGCCGGGCGGGTCTAAGGTCTATCACTATCCCAACCAGCAGGATGCCGCGCTGCTCTGGTATCACGATCACGCCATGGGCATCAACCGGCTGAACATCTGCGCCGGCATGCTCGGGCTGTACACTATTCGCGATTTGTTCGAAGATGGCTTGAATCTGCCGAAAGGCGAATTTGAAATTCCGTTGATCTTAACCGACCGCCTGATCCGCGCCGACGGGCAGCTCTACTATCCGGTTTCCCAACGGCTGGAAGCACCTTGGCTACCGGAATACTTCGGCGACGCCATTCTCATAAATGGCAAGCTACTGCCCTATCTTGAAGTGCAGCCGCGTAAATACCGCTTCCGCGTGCTGAATGCGTCGAACGGCAGGTTCTACTTCCTGTCCCTGGCCAATGGCCCGGCGTTCCAGCATATCGGCAGCGACCAGGGACTCTTGGCAAGTCCGCAAAAGGCGCGCCAGTTGACCCTCTCTCCCGGAGAGCGCATCGATCTGGTGCTCGATTTCACCGACCACGCCGGCGAAGAGATACTCCTGAATAATCAATCGGTACAGATGATGCAGTTCCGGGTAGCCAAAGGCAAAGCAGAAGATTCCAGTTCCCTGCCCGCCAGGTTGCGCGACGTACCCAGGACGCCGGAATCCGCGGCCATTCGGACTAGAAGGCTCACTCTCGATCAAGTCGATTACCTGACCGGCGAGCCCGAGGTGCATCTGCTCGACGGCAAGCGCTGGCATGAACCAATTTCCGAAAAACCGGTCCTCGACACCACCGAAATTTGGGAGCTCATGAATGTGACGGACGATTCCCACCCTATTCATTTGCATCTGGTGCGCTTCCAGCTTTTAGACCGGCGGCCGCTCAATGTCGGACTCCATCTTTACGAAAACAAGCTCAGCTATACCGGGGATGCGGCGCCGCCCGAGCCGCACGAGATGGGCTGGAAGGACACCATCCGCGCCACGCCCGGAGCCTGTACGCGAATTATCGTAAAGTTTGAAGGCTACACTGGCCGCTACGTCTGGCACTGCCACATTCTGGAGCACGAGGACAACGAGATGATGCGGCCTTATGAAGTCGTCGCTCCCGCCAAAACATGAGCAGCCGGCGGCAATTTCTCCTCCAGCTGGCCGGCATTTCTCTCAGTTCGCATGCTCTGACCAAATTCGTTGACGGGCTGCCCATCCCGGCAATAGCGATGCCGGAAAAAGGGCGTGCTCACTATCGCATCCCCATGCGGGAATTTCAGGCGAAGGTCCATCGCGACCTTCCACCCACAACTTTTTGAGGATACGGCGGAATTTGTCCCGGGCCGATCATTGAAGCCCGGTCCAATGAAGCCGTCACCGTCGAGTGGGCCAACCAACTGCCCTCTAAACATCTGTTCCCCATCGATCACACGCTGCATGGCGCGGAGTCTACTAATCCCGATGTACGTAACGTCGTCCATTTGCACGGAGGCAAAGTCCCTTCCGACAGTGATGGCGATCCGGAAAGATGGATCGTACCTGGGCAGTCGAAACTCTGTCACTATCCGAACCGCCAGGATGCCGCAGCGCTCTTCTATCACGACCACGCCATGGGGATCAGGCGCCTGAATGCGGCAGCGGGCTTATTCGGAATGTACTTGATCCGCGATGCCTTTGAAGAATCTCTGCAACTGCCCAAGGGTAAATTCGAGATTCCGCTCATTATTTATGACCGGCTTTTCGGCATTGACGGACAGTTGCAGTACCTCATTTCCGCCGATCATCACCACCCCTGGACCTCCGAATTTTTCGGCAACTCCGTTCTGCTCAACGGGAAATTATTCCCCTACCTCGAAGTGGAGCCGTGCGCATATCGCTTTCGCTTATTGAACAGCTCGAACTCGGGGTTCTATACATTCTCGTTTTCAAAAGACAAGCTCAACCTGATTCCGGGAAGCGAGCCGTTCCAAATGATCGGGTCCGATCAAGGCTTGCTCGCCGCGCCGGTCGCCATGAAAGCGCTTTCGCTCACGCCGGCCGAACGAGCGGACGTGATCGTGGATTTTAGTGCATACGCCGGCCAGTCGCTGCATCTAAAGCATGCAGCTGCGCCGGTTATGGAGATTCGAGTGTCTGGCGGCAAAACCAGGGATTCCTTCCACCTTCCGGCGAAGCTTCGCCCGATCGCGCGCATGCCCGAAACCTCCGCCGCCAAAACGCGCGAACTAACCCTAGTCGATGACAAAGACTCCGCCGGCCGCGCCACTGCCTTGCTGCTCAACGGCATGCATTACTCCATGCCCGTGACCGAAACGCCAACCATCGACACAGTCGAGATCTGGAGCCTGGTCAATCTGACAGACGATACGCATCCTATCCACCTGCACCTGGTGCGCTTCCAGATTCTCGACCGGCGCCGCTTCGATGTGGTCGCCTACAAGCAGGCTGGCAAGTTGGTCTTCACCGGTCCGCCGGTTCCACCGGAACCGCACGAAGCAGGCTGGAAGGACACCGTCCGCGCCGACGTCTTACTCGTAACGCGGATCATTGTTCGCTTTGAAGGCTACGCGGGCCGCTACGTTTGGCATTGCCACGTGCTTGAGCACGAAGATAACGAGATGATGCGGCCGTACGAAGTAAAGCCGGCCTAACGCGGAACGGCATCGCTCTATTGACTTGATGTTATTGCTGAAATTTCAGCTAATCGTGCCGGGAAACGCCAGCGGCCGGATAGGCGCCCCCGTCGCTCCACGGATATTCATAGGCGCGGCCACGAACAGAAATTCAAACACTCCGTCGCGCGCCAGTTCTTCCAGGTTCAGTACTTCGATAAGGTGGATGCCCGATTCTACCAGTAAATGTCCATGCACGCGCATATCGGGGCTGGGAGTTTTCTCGAAAGCCACCGTGTCCGAACCAGCGGCGAAAATCTTTCGGGAACTCAGCCAGCGCGCTCCTTCAATCCCCGGCCCCGGAGCGGCAACGTTATTGATATACCGTCTGGCGTCGGGGAAGAACTGCGCCCATCCGGTCCGGAGCAGCACCACGTCGCCCTCGCGAATATCGGTCTTCAACGCGCGATCCAGTTGGCTTGTAGTGATTTCACAATCCACCGGAAGAACCTCGACGCCTTCGATTCCCGCGATATCGAGAAGCACGCCCCGGCGAACAATCGGAGCTACGCTATCCACCCCAAGCTCCGCCATCCCGTTCTCGTACGAATGTTCCACCTCGCGCCCGCCGAAGCAGATACCGTTGCATGAAAAATGACTCAGCGCATCGATGTGCGTGCCCACATGCGTGCCCAGGGCGATGGCGTCCGCCGCGGATGTATTCCCATCGCCGTACACAATATCGCCGTGCCGTTTCGTCAGGCTGTACAGGAAGGGAGGATGCGTAGGGTAATGCGGCATGCCGGTAAAATACGGCTGCCCAAGATCATAAGCGCGGGCTTTCAGAAGGTCAGTTAGATGCATGGTTATCTTCAGGTAACAATATCGCGCAGTAACCGTGAATCAAACTCGAAAGTCCTCAACTGCTTCAATACGCACCAATTTCTGGTTCGAAATTCACGGGACGCGGATAAAGAACCACATTGTATTCGGGCACAAATTCATTCCTATCGCGGAGGAGACCGGACTGATCGTTCCGATTGGCAACTGGGTGCTCGAACAGGCGTGCCGCCAAGCCATCCTCTGGCAGCAGCAGGGCGACCTTCCCGCTCAAATCGCCGTTAACGTTTCGGCCGTCCAACTCCACAATACGGATTTCACCGGCACGGTGTGCTCGGTTCTTTTAGAAACCGGTCTGGACCCTGCGCAGCTTGAGCTGGAACTCACCGAGTCGGCATTTGTTGACGATCTCAGCGCGGCGGTGGCCACGATTCTCGTCCTCCGCAAGCTGGGGACGAGGTTTTCCATAGATGACTTTGGCTCCCGGTATTCGTCGCTCGCTTACCTCAAATCTTTGCCCGTTGACGCCATAAAAGTGGATCAGTTTTTCATCGCCGATCTTTATCGGAACGAAGTGGCCCAGACACTCCTGGCCAATATCATCTCCATGGCTCACAACATGAAGATCCGGGTAGTCGTGGAGGGCATCGAAACTCAGGAACAGTTTGATACCGTACGCCTTCTCGGCGCAGACGATACACAGGGCTATCTCTTCGGACGCCCCCAAGGCCGGTTAAACGCATCCTTCCTTTCGCACGTTCAACCTTGCTCACCGCAGCAACGATGATTACGCCGCTTGGGAGTTCGTTTTGGAGGGCAGCGGGTTGTATGCCAAGGCGGCGCGGCTTGGCATTTGACGATTTGAAAATTCGAACCCATGCGGGCCGGAATCGAACAGCTCGTTATTTTGTTTGGCTTCGAGGAAGAGTTTAGCGGCACTCGCCATTTCGTGTTGAGAGTCTTCTTGAGCCCGCTCCCGGCGTTCGTTTTGCAGGCGGCGGAGTTCGGCGGATTCTTTATCGCGGCGGCGGGTGAGGCGGGATTCCTGAAGCTGAAGATTGCGGATTTGCTTTTCGTAGGTGAGAAAGGTGTGCGCATCAATCAGGCTGGCGCGATGGGCGGCATCGTAGTGCTCAAACCCTTCTTCAAACTGGCTAGCGAACTCGATGCGGCCTTTGGCGAAGATGGCCATTTCCAGGCCCGGGATGCGGCGAAGGCGCCAGTCGGTGTCCGCCAGGGATTGGACCAAGCCCGATTCGATAGGGCCGACGGGGTGGTACTGGTTTTCGTAGGCGAGGACGTGTTGGGTGTATAGGACGGCGTCATCGGCAGGAAGGAGAACCGTGCGTCCGGTCAAGGCGGATGTAACGGCGTTCAGGCTTGAGATCGCTTTGCCGGCGGCGGTTTTGGGTCCGGTCGAGAGTTGGGCGTTGGCTTGGTTGGCGGCGAGTTGCGCTTCGGAAACGGGTAAAGCGGATTCGACGGGTCGAGCCAATTCGGCTTTGCGGGCGAGTTTATTCGCCCGGCGCTCGGCGGCGCGGCGGATGTTGCGTGCGGTCATAGTGATGCCTCCATATAACTGGCGCAAACTGGCTCTTTGCCGTCTGCGCTTTTGGGAATAGGAACGGATCGCCGCCCAGGTTCAGACCTGTCAGCGATCCTGGCAAAACGTAGCATGCCGAAGCGGTAGACCGAGATATCTTTCTGAGAAAACGGCTGTAAACAGCTGAATTAGCGGGAGAAGAAATTTTGAGTCGAGTCGTGACGGGCAGTGGCGGGCACTAGGCGGCGGGGAATAACTCTCCCCAGCGCGAGGCATCTAAAACGCGCTCCGCCAGTTCATCCAGTTCGGCCGCAGAGAGGGTTGCAAGACGCGTTTCGACCCAACCGGGAATTTGGCCGAAGCGCTTTTCCAGTATGCGGCGGAGCAGTTCTTTGCGACCTTCCTGGCGACCTTCCTGCATGCCTTCTTTGCGACCCTGCAAAATCGCAGGCCCGATGACTTCGTGCTCGAGGATGTCGTTTAGTATTGGCATCTTTTGTGCCTCCTCTTGAATGGCATGGGCCAGCCTTCTCATTCCCGAGATTATCAGAAATTGGGCGAACGCGGCGCGGCGCGCTGGTTCTTCCAAGCTGGCAATGCGCGTCAGAATCTGCCGTATCGCGCGCGCCCGATCCTCTAACCGGGTCAAAATCGCGAGAAGATTGTCTTCGACATGGTCGCTCGCCAGTAAGAGAGAGCCGTCCACGTCCCTGGCGTCCAGGAGAGTGTACTGAAATGCCACATCAGGCCCGGTGAGCCTTGATTGCATGCGCAGATTGGCTTCGCCCAGATAGAGAACAATCTGTTTGGGAAATTTTCGAAATTGCCGGTAGATCCGCAAAGAATATTCCGCCATCCGGAGCGCCATATCCGGATCGTTGGTGCTTTGCAGCTCGATATGGCCAAGGATCCCGTCAGCCGTTGCGCCTAAGAGATCGACACGGCTACTAACTACTTGCGGCATTTCGACGTTTAGCCAGCGCACCACACTGAGACCGGTCACTTGGCGGAGGAGCAAATCCGTCGAAGCCTGGAGCAGCACCTTTAACGCTACGTCGTATTCGTGCATTGTCGATTCTCTATTGTGAGGGTAGGGCCGCTTAGCACTTGATAGCATGGCGGGGCGGATTATATGCAACCAAGCTCTCGACGTGGTTTTCTGGGCGCCGGCGGCGCAGCACTTTTTTCGGTCATTACGGCGCGGAAGGCGTTTGCGGCGCGTTCGAGCGAGCATAAGCTTCAGGTCCTTCCCAATGAGGAGATCGGGACAATCCGTCCGGAATTGCATGGCCAGTTTGCGGAGCATCTCGGCTCGTGCGTGTATGGGGGATTGTGGGTCGGGCCAAAGTCGCCCATTCCGAATATCAATGGACACCGCAAGCTGGCGGTGGAGTATCTGCGCGCATTAGGCGTGCCGGTGCTACGTTGGCCAGGAGGATGTTTTGCGGACGATTACCATTGGCGCGATGGGATTGGGCCGGCGGCCCACCGTCCGAAAACGGTTAATCTGCATTGGGGCGAATACACCGAGGACAACAGCTTCGGAACGCACGAGTTCGTGTCGCTTTGCCGGCTGATTGGAGCCGAACCTTATTTCGCGGGCAATGTGGGCACCGGTTCGCCGACGGAGCTGCGGAATTGGGTGGAGTATTGCAACTATCCGGCGGGCAGTTCGCTTTCCGATGAACGCGCGCGGAACGGTTCGCCCGAGCCCTTTCGCATTAAGTATTGGGGTGTTGGCAATGAGTTGTGGGGCTGCGGCGGAGGGCTAACGGGTGGCGATTATGCCACGCTTTACCGCAACTATTCGACCTTCCTGCAGACGATGGGCGATACCAAACCGTTTCTGATTGCATGCGGTCCCAGCAAAGACAATGCCGAGTGGACGCAGCAGTTTTTCGCTGGATTGAACAAGGTCCGCCGCCTGCCGGAGGGCTACACCATGCACTACTATTCGAACGGGAAAGATCCGGCGACGGGATTCGGCGTGACGAATATGAACCTGCAGTTCGCCTCGTTCGCGTTGATGGAAGCCGCGATTCTGCACCAGCGAACGCTGATTGACCCCTTCGATGCGCAGAAGAAGGTGGGGCTCATGGTGGACGAGTGGGGCGTTTGGGACCGCATGGTTCCAGAAGAAGAGAAGACGCATGGGCGGCTGTGGCAACAGATTCCCGCGCGGGCGGGCGTGGCCACCGCTCTGGGTTTGAATGTGTTTCACCGGCAGGCCGACAAACTGGTGATGTGCAATATTGCGCAGATGGTGAATGTGCTGGATAGCATGCTGTTGACCGAGGGCGATAAGTGCATTCGGACGCCCGCCTATTACGCTTTCGACCTGATGAAAGTACATCGGGGAAGGGCGGCGGTGAAAACGGATGCAGCGCAACCCGAGGCAGTGGGCTTATCGGTCTCGGCATCGGTGGCCCGCCAAGGGAAGGAAGCTGCGGTGACACTGGTGAATCCCAAGCACGACGAAGCCATGAAGGTAAGCTGCGGGATTGCGGGGCGGAGCGTGGCAAAGGCAAAGGCGCGTAGTTTGTACCACGCGGACTTGAATGCGTGTAATACGTTTGACGCGCCGGATACCATCGTTCCACGGGAGCTGGCGGTTACCACGCGTGGGACAGAGTTGTCAGTGGAACTGCCGCCGCTTTCGGTAACAACTATAGAAGTAGAATTGGCGTGATGGAAACTGCAAACACGCCTGTGAACCGTGTGAATGCCGAACATGTGAATGTCAAGCACGAGCACACGGACGCGCCGGCAATCCGCGTTCGTTCGCTGGTCAAGCGCTATGCGAAAGCCAAGACAAACGCCGTGGATGGCGTTTCGTTTGATGTGGCGCGGGGCGAGATTTTTGGATTATTGGGTCCAAACGGCGCGGGTAAAACCACGATCATCGGCGTGCTAACAACCGGAATTATTCCGACTGAAGGCGCGGCAACCATTATGGACGTGGACGTAGCGCGCGATCCGATCGACGTGAAGCGGCGTATTGCGGTAGTGCCGCAGCAAAGCAATCTTGACCGGAGCCTGAGGGTTCGTGAGATTCTGACGTTTCACGCGGCCTATCACGGCGTCCCGCACAAGGAACGAGAAGCATTGGCGGACCAGTTGCTGGACGAGCTCGGATTGGGCGAGCGGAAGAACGACAAGGTTAACCGCTATTCGGGCGGCATGGCGCAACGGCTGATGATTGCCCGGGCGTTAATGCATGCGCCGGATGTGCTTTTCCTGGATGAGCCGACCAACAATTTAGATCCGCAATCGCGGCTGTTTTTGTGGGAGCGCATTCGGGCGCTGCATGCCGGAGGGCTCACGATTCTGCTGACGACGCACGACATGGACGAAGCGGACCAACTGTGCGACCGGATCGCGATTATGGATCACGGCAAAATTCTGGTGAACGATACGCCCGCGCAATTGAAGACGATGATTCCGGGCGGGACGGCGCTGGAGGTCCGGGCGCATGCCGACGGGATAGACAGTGAGGCGATTCGGGGACGGGTGGCGGCGGCCCTGCAGGCGATTCCGGGCGCGACCAAAGTAGAAGAAACAGAAGAATTCGTTTACCGGATCTACGCTGAGTCGGCTAACGCGTTGATTGGTCCGGCGGCGCAGGCAGTTTTGGCGGCCGGAGCGGAAGTCCGGGATTTGAGCATCAAGCAGCCATCGCTGGAAGAGGTATTTATTTTTCTTACCGGGAGACACCTTCGCTAAATGAAGCAAGAGAGGAGTAGGGTTTGGCTAGCGACAAACGCGTTTTGGGCGATCCTGCACCGGGATCTGGTGGTGACCAGACGCGAGTTTATCCCATTTCTTCTGCAGGCGCTGATGCAGCCCTTGTTTTTTCTATTCATCTTCGGCAAAGTGCTGCCCGGCATCGGATTGGCATCGGGCAGCTTTGCGGCGTTGATGCTGCCGGGGATTGTGGCGCTGACCGGCATGATTGCCGCGATGCAGGGCGTGACGCTGCCGCTGGTCCTGGATCTAGGCTTCGCACGAGAGATAGACGACCGGCTGCTTTCTCCTTTGCCGGTTTGGTGGGTCGCCCTTGAAAAAGTCCTGTTCGGCGCGCTGCGCGGGACGATTGCCAGCCTGGTCATTTTTCCACTCGGCTGGTGGATTCTGCGAGATGGCTTCGCGGTGCGCACGGACCGTCTGCTGATGCTGATGGGCATGGTGATTTTGACCGGATGCGTAGGGTCGACCATCGGTCTGCTGATGGGGACAATTATCAAACCGGAGCAAATCAGCTTGATGTTCACGCTGATTTTTACACCGCTTTTGTTTACAGGCTGCACTTACTATCCATGGGGCGCGCTGGACAAGATTAGGTGGTATCAGATTCTGACGCTGTTGAATCCACTTACTTACGCGGCGGAAGGGCTGCGGTATTCGATGGTTCCGCAAATTGGCGGACGCGATTTTCCTACTCTGGGATTGCAATGGATTTTGCCGATGTTGGGGGTTTCGGTGATCGTGATGTTTGCGATGGGCGCCCGGACGTTTCGCAAACGCGTCGTGACGTAAATGTAGGGAATCAGGGCGCGGCGGTTCCGTCATACGGATTTCCGTTCGCTGCCGGCAGCGGCGCAATAAGCGGCTGACCCTGCTGCGAGAAATTGCGAAATTCAATCCGGCTTGTCGGCAAGCTCTCGGGGTATTTCTCCCGCAAAAATTGAATCAGCTTCTCGCGCACGTAGCACCGCAGGTCCCAAGCTTTGGACGAATCCGAGGCACTGGTCAGCGCACGGATCTGTATCGTGTGCTCGGAGGCGTCACTGACCTGAAGGACGCACACGTTGCGATCCCACAGCGGGGTTGATTCGACCACGCGGCGGAATTCCTGCCGCACTTCTTCGACGGGCACCCTATAGTCGCAGTAGATGTACACATAGGCGAGCAGATCGGAAGTCCGCCGCGTCCAGTTCTGAAAAACATTGTCAATGAAATAGGACAACGGCACGATAAGCCGACGGAGATCCCAGGTGCGCACGACCACATAGGTGGTCAGGATATCCTCGATCCATCCCCACTCGCCCTCGACAATGACGACGTCCTCGATACGAATTGGCCCCGTGAGCGCGATTTGCAATCCGGCAATTAAGTTGGAAAACGTCGATTTCATCGCCATTCCGATCACAAGGCCGGCAAGTCCAGCGGATGCAAGCAGGCTCGTACCCAGTTGCTTCACTTCGGGAAAAGTCATCAACATGATGCCAATGGTGATGACTATTACAACGATATTGAAGATGCGGCGCAGCATTGCGATTTGAGTGCGGACACGGCGCGCCTCGAGATTGTCGCTAGTGTCGACCCGGTACCTGGCGTAGATGGTGTCCCCGAGCACCTCGGTCAATAGAATGATGACCCAGGCGGTAGATGCGATCACCCCGAGTCCGACTATTTGCCTGAGGAGTTGGACCAATTCCCAGCGAACCGGCAGCGCGGGCAGAGCCAGAACGATGGCGACGAGAGGGAAAATCCAGCGCGTGGGCCCTTCGGCGCGCTTCACGACCGAATCAGAGATGACGCTACCAGGGCGTTCCGCAATGCGCTTGGCCAGGGCGAAAACAAGATAATGCGCCAGTAGGGCCGCTAGAATCGAACCTGATAAGGCGCTGAGCGGCCACAGCCATGTTTGCCAATGCAACAGAATTGCCATGTTTGCTTCCTTCCGTAAGGGCGAACGTTTCGCGCTAGGGATGGGATACTTCGCAAACTGGACTTGTTTCTTTTAACTTTTCGTTGCGAAAGAATGATCCTGAGGACACTTGACCGAGCATCGTGGGCGCTGACGCTTCCGGCTCGGAGTCAACAGACGCCGACTATCAGTTTCGCCCTAAGCAACCGCTAAAGACTCACCGATTTGCTGACGCCACAGGGCGTAATAGAGACCGGTTTCAGCAACCAGCTGGGCATGGGTTCCCTGCTCCACAATCTGTCCGCGTTCCAGCACATAGATGCGCTCCGCGTGCATAACGGTGGAGAGGCGGTGGGCGATGAGGATGGTCATCACATCGGCGCGCTGGCCGACGTCACGGATGGTGCGGGTGATCTCTTCTTCGGTGATGGAATCGAGCGAGGAAGTGGCTTCATCGAAGACCAGCAGGCGGGGTTTGCGCAGCAGCGCGCGGGCAATGGAGAGGCGCTGTTTTTCGCCACCGGAGACTTTTACCCCGCCTTCGCCGATGAGAGTATCGAGTCCTTTATTCGCGCGCGCCAGCAAGGAATCGGCGGCGGCGCGGTGCAGAACGTCGAGACATTCGGCGTCCGTGGCTTCGGGGCGGACAAAGAGCAGATTTTCTCGGATGGTGCCGGAGAAGAGCTGGGTATCCTGCGTAACGAAGCCAATTTGCGAGCGCAATTCGTCGGGATCGATTCGCTCGGAGTCGATGCCGTTATAGCGAATGACACCTTCCTGCGGGCGATATAGACCGACAAGCAGTTTCACAAGAGTGGTCTTGCCTGCTCCGGAGGGTCCGACGAAGGCAACGGTCTCGCCTTTGGAAAGAGTAAAATTCACATCGGAAAGAGCGGGGCGGCTAGCAGTGCGATGTTGAAACGAGACTGCATCAAACTGGAGCGACACCAGGTTGCCCAAGGGTGCGGGATTCGCAGGTTTCGGCTCGGGAGGGATTTGCAGAATTTCTTGCAGGTTGGCGAGGGAGGCTTCGGTTTCGCGGTAAATGTTGATGATGTTGCCGAGTTCCTGCAGCGGTCCGAAGACGAAGAACGAATAGATAAACAGCGAAAAAAACTGGCCAACGGTAATGCGTTGGGTGAAGATCAGATACAACATCAGGAACAGAATACTGGTGCGCAGGAAATTGACGGCGGTGCCTTGCAGAAAACTCAGGCTGCGCAGATAGCGCACCTTCTTCAATTCGAGTTTTAGGATTTTACCGGTGGTCGAGTTCAGCCGACTTACTTCCTGGCGGGCGAGGCCAAGGGTTTTGACCAGTTCGATATTGCGGAGCGACTCGGTGGTGGATCCGGCAAGAGCGGCGGTTTCGGCAACGATGGTCTTTTGGATCACCTTGATTTTGCGGCTCAGGACGGAGCTGATGACGCCAAGCAAGGGCACGGTGAGAAGGAAAGCGGGCGCGATGACCCAATCTACCTTCAATGCGTAGACGGTGACGAAAACAACGCCCACGGTGGCGGTGAAAAGAATGTTGACGAAGGCATTAATGAAGCGCTCGACGTCGTTGCGGACTTTTTGCAGCTTCCCGAGGGTTTCGCCGCTGCGCTGGTCTTCAAACACGTCGTAGGGGAGCGAGAGAGAGCGCTCCACGCCATCGGCATAGAGTTCGGCCCCAGTGCGCTGAGTGACGACATTGACGTAATAATCCTGAAAATTCTTGGCGACGCGCGAGACAAAGGCTACGCCCACGGCGGCGCCCAGCAGCAGGCTAACGCCGCGGAGAAATTGGGCGGTAGTGTACTGGTGGAATTTTGTGGCGTAGTTGTCAATGATGTAACGGAAGATCAAAGGGTCGAGCAGAGAGAAAACCTGGTTGACGGCGGCAAGCAAGAGAGCCAGCGCGACCAACCGCCAATGCTTCTTCAAATAAGTCAGTAATAGGGCCATGGGCTTCTTGATGGTTACAGGTGCGGTAGTTAGATGCACGCAACGGGAAGAAAGATCGGTCTCACGTGTTCATCTACGCGTGCTATTCTATAGGAAACAAAGTCTCGATGTCCTTTATCCTCCCCATCTGCATCCTTATCGGCGAGGCCATTAGCGGCCCTGCCTGAGACCTTGTACATTTTTGAAGGCGTGCAAGGCCACCGGGCAGGGAGAAACCAGCCGGTGGCCTTTTGCTTATTAAGGATTGTATTTCATTTAAAATTTCCATGAAGATTTCCACGTTCGATACCACGCTCCGGGACGGCACGCAGGGCGAATCCGTCTCTTTCTCCGCCGAAGACAAGCTATTGATCGCGGAGAAACTCGACCAGCTGGGAATCGACTACATTGAGGGCGGCTGGCCGGGATCTAACCCGAAAGACAAAGAGTTTTTCGAGCGCGCAAAGAGCGTGAAGCTAAAGCACGCCAAGCTGACGGCGTTCGGCGCAACGCGGCTGGCGAAGAATCGCGTAGAGGACGACCAGAGTATTCGGGAGTTGATTGCCGCGAATACGCCGGTGGTTTCGATTTTCGGGAAGACGTGGGATTTTCACGTGCGGCGCGCGCTGGGCATCACCGAAGAAGAGAACCTGGTGCTTATTTCCGATTCGGTGGCGTTTTTGAAGGCCAATGAGCGCGAAGTGGTCTATGATGCCGAGCATTTCTTTGACGGCTACCAGGCCAACGAGAAGTATGCGCTGAAGACGTTGGAAGCGGCCAAGCAGGCCGGCGCGGATGTGCTTTGCCTGTGCGATACGAACGGCGGTACGCTGCCGATGCGCGTGGCGGAAATTGTGGCGGAAGTGCGCAGGCGGTTCGATGGAGTGCTGGGCATTCATACGCACAACGATTCCGAGCTGGCGGTGGCCAATACGCTGGTTGCCGTGGAAGCGGGCGCGACACACGTGCAGGGCTGCATGAACGGTTACGGCGAGCGCTGCGGCAACGCCAACATGGTTTCGATTCTGGCAAACCTGGAATTGAAGCTAGGGCATACCACAGTCGGGCCGGAGAATTTGAAGCGGCTAACCGATGTGGCGCGGTTCGTGGCGGAGCTGGCGAATTTGCCGCTGCGCAGCGACCAGGCGTTTGTGGGACCGAGCGCCTTTGCGCACAAGGGCGGCGTGCACGTGAGCGCGGTGATGAAAGACGCGGCCACCTATGAGCACATACAGCCGGAACTGGTGGGGAACCGGCAGCGGGTGCTGCTGAGCGATTTGTCCGGGCGCGGCAACATTACGTATAAGTTGAAGCAGCTGGGATTGCGGGAGAACCTTGGTGAGACCACGCGCCGCGAGATTCTTCAACGGGTGAAGCAGATGGAGCATCAGGGCTACGACTTCGAAGCCGCGGAAGGCACCTTCGAGTTGCTGGTACGGGAGGCGGCGCATCCGAACTTTCATCCATTCGACGTCGTCGGCTACGAGGTTTCGACCAAGCTGCAGGGGAACGAAGAGACGGTGACCACGGCCAGCGTCACTTTGCGGGTGGGCGACGGAGTGCATTCGGCCACAGCGACAGGCAGCGGCCCGGTACACGCGCTGGATATCTGTCTGCGGCGATGCCTGGCTTCCATCTATCCGGCGATCACGAATGTGCGCCTGACCGACTATAAAGTTCGCGTGTTGGGCGGCAAGGGCGGAACGGAATCGAAGGTGCGCGTCCTGGTGGAATGGACGGATCAACTGCGAAGCTGGGCGACGGTGGGCATTTCAGACAACGTGATTGATGCGAGCTGGCGGGCTTTAGTAGACGCGCTGCGGTTGGAGCTGATGCGGCTAACGGAGGAAGATGCTCCGGCGGGCGCGGTGCGGGATTTCAGCTGGGCAGTGTAGTTCAACCGTGTAGCTGAACAGTGCTCTTAACCGGGCATCGTAGAATCAGCTAGATGAAAGCAGTTGTTGCCGATCCAATCGGCGGACCCGAGAATTTAGTGTATACGGACTTGCCCACCCCGAAGCCGGGCCCGGGCGAGGTGCTGGTGAAGCTGGAAGCAATCGGTGTAAATTTCATCGATGTGTACTTCCGCACTGGATTCTACAAGGCTCCGGAGAGTCCGGTCCGGTTAGGGCAAGAAGGTGCGGGGATCATTGCGGCGACCGGCGAAGGCGTGGCTGGTTGGAAGGCCGGCCAGAGGGTTGCCTACACCGTGACGCGCGGCTCCTATGCGGAATACGCGATCGTAGCGCCACAACTTCTGGTGGAATTGCCTGAAGCAGTCAGCTTTGAAGAGGGAGCGGCGGTCATGTTGCAGGGCATGACGGCGCACTACCTGACGCATTCCACTTTTGGGCTTAAGCCTGGAAACACTTGCCTGATTCATGCGGCGGCGGGTGGTGTGGGACTTCTACTGGTGCAACTGGCGAAAATTGCGGGAGCAACGGTAATCGGCACGGTTTCCACGCAAGAGAAGGCCGATCTGGTCAAACAATATGGCGCGGACCATGTCATCCGCTATACCGAGCAGGATTTTGCCCTGGAGACCAAGAAGCTGACCGGCGGCAAGGGCGTGGATGTGGTGTACGACTCGGTAGGGAAAGACACCTTTTTGCCGAGCCTGGATTGCTTGCGTCCGCGCGGCTTGATGGCAAGCTTCGGGCAATCAAGCGGCGGGGTGGGTCAAGTGGATCCGCTGCTGCTGAGCCAGAAAGGCTCGCTATTCCTGACCAGGCCAACGCTCCGCCATTACATCGTGGACGCGGCGGAATTGAAGTGGCGTAGTTCCGATCTATTTCAGTGGCTGGCGGCGGGGCGTTTGCAGGCGCCTATTCACAAAGTGTACAAACTGGCGGACGCCGCGCAGGCGCATCGGGATTTAGAAGCGCGCAGAACCTGCGGCAAGCTGCTGCTAAGACCGTAGGGCAAACAAGTGGAGCATCTATTGGCCTTTCAAGCCCGGCGCGAACAACTACAGAAAGCCCTGCCGCGCATGCGCGCCGAGGCATTTCTGACGACGGCGCCGCCGAATGTGCGCTACCTGAGCGGTTTCACGGGTAGCAATGGCGCAGTGCTGGTGAGCGGAGAACGCGCGCTCCTGTTTACCGATCCGAGGTATCGTACGCAGTCGGCGTTGGAATCCGATTGCGAAGTGAAGATCGGCAAAGGCCCGCTGGTAAAGGAAATTGCCGCTCAGGTCAAACGGCTACGGCTGAAGTCGTTAGCGTTTGAGAGTAACCGGATCAGCTTCGAGGAGCATGCGCAGTTGAAGGAGGCTTTGCCGGGCCTCCGGCTGAAGGGTTTTGCGGGCGCGGTAGAGACGCTGCGCATGGTGAAATCAGAGGACGAAATAGGCACGATCCGGGCGGCAGTGCAGCTGAATTCCATGGCGCTGGAGCAGGCGCTGGAGCGCTTTAAGCCGGGGATGGCGGAAGTAGACCTGGCAGCCGAGATCGAATACCAGATGCGGCGCCTGGGCGCGGACGGCACATCCTTCGATACCATTGTCGCCTCCGGAAAGCGCAGCGCCCTGCCGCACGCACACCCGACCGACCATCCAATTGATCTGGATCAACTATTATTAGTAGATATGGGCGCGGACGTCGCTGGCTACGCCAGTGACATGACGCGAACTTATGCAGTAGGCAAGCTGGACACCAAGGTCCGGCGAATGTACCGGGCAGTATTAGAAAGCCAGTTGGCCGCGATTGATGCGGTGAAGCCGGGAGCTTCCTGCGCAAGCGTGGACCGGGCCGCGCGCGGAGTATTGCGGGGCTACGGGATGGACCAGTTGTTTGTGCATTCGACCGGGCACGGGCTTGGTCTGGAAATACATGAAAGGCCGCGCTTAGGCCGGAAAGAAATGACGAAGTTAGAGGCTGGGATGGCGATTACCATCGAGCCGGGCGTGTACCAGGAAGGACTGGGCGGCGTGCGGATAGAAGACACGGTGGTAGTTACGGCAACCGGCTGCGAGATTCTGACGCCAACCGGGAAAGAGCTGGTTGTTCTGTAGCAAGGCAGTTAGCCCAGGCAGCGCGAGTCCGAAATAAACATGACGATTGCAGAAATCAGGGAATTGATAGAAGTAGTACGGGAGACCGGAATTTTAGAACTGGAAGTGAAGCGCGGCGACGACAGCGTGCGCATTCGCGCGGCGGCCGGAGTTTCCCAGGAGATCGTTATGCCGGCGGTACACATCGTCCCAAACTCTGCAAGCGCGGCCCAGGCCGAGACTGCGGCGGCGGCTTCGGCAGCAGCTTCCGCGGCAGCCAAGGAAGACGCGCGCAACGTACTGGTGAAATCGCCCATTGTCGGCACTTTCTACGACGCGTCCGCTCCCGGCGCGGAGCCGTTTGTCAAGAACGGCGATGCCGTGGAGCCGAAGACGGTAATCTGCATTATCGAGTCAATGAAATTGATGAATGAGATCGAGGCCGAAGTGGCAGGCACGGTGATAGCAAGACACGTAGAGAACGGGCGGCCCGTGGAGTATGGCGAGTCGTTGTTCACCATCCGCCCGCACTAAGCGCTTGCTGAAATCCAAGAATGTTCAGAAAAATTTTAATCGCTAACCGGGGCGAGATCGCCCTGCGAGTCATTTGCGCTTGCAAAGATCTGGGCATCCGAACAGTCGCGGTCTATTCCGAGGCGGACCGGCATAGCTTGCATGTGCGTTTCGCCGATGAAGCAGTGTGCATTGGTCCCGCAAAGAGTTCTCTCAGCTACCTGGATATTCCGAAAGTGATCAGCGCGGCGGAGATTACCAATGTGGATGCGATTCATCCGGGCTATGGGTTTCTGAGCGAGAATGCGGATTTTGCCGAAGTCTGCGACCTCTCCGGCGTGAAGTTTATCGGGCCGAAACCGGAGGTGATCCGGCAGATGGGTTTAAAACAGCGCGCGCGGGCGATTATGAAAAAAGCCGGAGTGCCGATTTTGCCTGGGTCGGAAGGCGTACTGTCAAGTCCGGAGGAAGCGCAGACCTTAGCCGCGGAGACCGGCTTCCCGATCATGTTGAAAGCGGCCGCCGGGGGTGGCGGACGCGGCATGCGGATTGTGCGGACCGAAGCCGAACTGCTGCCCATGCTGGCACAGGCTCAGACGGAAGCGGCGGCGGCATTCTCCTGCGGCGACGTTTACATGGAGAAGCTGGTGGAGGCGCCGCGCCACATTGAGTTCCAAGTGTTGGGCGACGAGTACGGCAACGTCGAAGTTTTAGGAGAGCGGGAATGCTCCATCCAGCGACGGCATCAGAAGCTGCTCGAAGAATCGCCTTCTCCGTCAGTTTCACCGGAGCTTCGCAAGCGGTTATCCGACAGCCTCCGGGTGGCGATGACGGCAATCGGTTATACCAATGCGGGCACGGTGGAATTCCTGATGGACAAAGACGGCCAGCTGTACTTCATCGAAGTGAATGCGCGGATTCAGGTGGAGCATCCGGTGACGGAGTTAGTTACGGGACTCGATTTGGTGAAGTCGCAGATCCGCATCTCGGCGGGCGAGACCCTCGAAGATGTTTTGGGTGGGCCGGTGACGGTGACAGGACACGCCATGGAATGCCGCATCAACGCTGAGAATCCGAAGACGTTTGCTCCTTCGCCGGGACGCATTACGGCCCTGAATTTGCCAGGCGGGATTGGCGTGCGCGTGGACACCGCAGCTTATACCGACGGCGTAATTCCACCGTATTATGATTCGCTGGTAGCAAAACTGATTGTGCATGGAAAAGATCGCAATGAGACGATTCAGCGAATGAAGCGAGCACTTAGTATGTTCGTGATCGAAGGGATTCACACGACTATCCCATTGCAGGAACGAATTCTGCTCGACGAGCGGTTTGTGGCCGGAGATTTCGATACGACGTTTTTGGCAACAATGCTCGAGCAGTAACGAGCACCGTACACAGCTTAGATCGAAGAGTTCAAATTGTTCCGCCGGGCTTAGGTGGACTTGTTAAGTAACACCGACACATCCCGCCGGTTAATTGCATCTGCAAGCTTCTCCCAGTCAGCCTCATTAACGGCTCCGGGCTGTGCTTTGCCGGAGGAAGAATGTCTCTCGGCTGCTTCCCAGTTACCGAGTCTCGCCGCAAGCTCGGCCAATCGGTAATGAGGAAATTGATCGATTGGGTTCAACTCCAAAGAAGCTAAATAGGCTTTCTGGGCGGCAACGTATTTCTCTTTGGCGCTCCCAATCTCATCCATCCCCATCAGTTGATCTCCTTCCGACAGGAGCAGCGAGCCGTAATTTTGCAGCGCGCGCGTCCCATTTGGCCGGAGCCGCAGGGCTTTTTCAAAGTGTTCGCGGGCGGCACGCCAGGATGCCTCCTGGTCCGTTCCGTAAGCAGACTCATTCTGGCCTTTGCGCCAGTAGGCGATGCCCAACGCGTTATGAAGCTCGAAGAGAATCTGATCACCGGCGGGGCGCCGAACAGCCATCGGATGCTTCAACAACTGTTTGCCCAGTCTGATAGCTTGTTCCACATGCTTGGGACGGGCGGTCTTGTCTTTGTCGTGGCCGGCCATCACTGCAAACAGAAATACCCTGTACGCTCGAATAATCACAACCAGATCGCTTCGCGATCGCCTTTGGGCTTCTTCTAACGCGGTGTTGAGAGCGCGCTCGGCCTCATGATACAAGTTGTCGTCGTAAGTCTTTGTATAAGCGTAAGCGAGTTGCAGTAACGCTTCGGGAAGAAAATCAACCCGGCGCCCAATTAATCCTTCGAGAATCTCGATCGCAGTGGAAGAATCCCGCAGTTCCGTGGACGCAATCGCGAGATAAAAGGACGCTAGCGAAAATGCGGGATCGTCCTGGTGCGCCGCCGAAAAGTTCTGGCGAGCACGTTGGAGATCTTCCGAACGCCCAGAACCGAGGTATGCGTTCAGCGCATTGCGCCCTTGCACAAATGACATTAGGGCGCCGGGATTTTCCGTCGGTAGCGGGTAATAGTTCATGAACCGGCTCCTTAAGTCTTTGCCGCCTCTATAAATACAGCATAAGCGAAAAGCTGGAGATCGTTATCCTGCGCCGGGCCGGCAGGACCGCTGATCGGGCGGCTCGCAAAGGAAAAAGGAACATACTGTAGGGCGTGGCGTTTTTCGATCGTGGCTAGGGCGCCACCGCTCGCACCCGCGTACCAGGTGCTGGAAACGCGGGCCTTGGGCTTGCCAAGAACCTCATATATCGCCTGAAACGGAATCTTCGTTCCTCCCACTTCGAGATCAAAGCTCGCCAACTGGCCGGAGAAACCGGGCAGAGCCATGAATGGAAGAGTAGTGGTCAGCGCCGGTGCAAGCGGCAAGACTGGCGTGGGCGACCGCAGGTCGGCGAGTACGCGTTCGAACCAGAAGGCGATCTGTTTTGCTGCGTCGTCGCTATTAGCCCGGAATGACAAAAATTGAATCATTTTGCGCGTCTTCAAAACAGCATGAGTGAACAGAAAAAGGCCGAAACACAATGAAAGCGGCAGCAAAACTCGCCCTATATCAAGCGCCAGTTCATCAAATCGCTCCCGCCAGCGGCGATTGTCTAGCTGGGGGCCAATAAGTTTCAGACGCTCGGTCACCGCTTTCTGAACAGAAGCGTCCGACTTGGCGAGGTCGGCATAGATCTGCTCAGCCTCCTTCCAGTGTTTAGTCTCTGCAAGAGCCTCAGCCGCCGACAGCGCCGTTTGGCGCTTTTCGGCCTCCGCCTTTTCGTGAACGTGCGCGATGCCATCCAGCGCCCTTTGCCTGTCGGCGGCAGATGCGCCTTCACCGATCTTCAGATATTGTTCTTCTGCCTTATCCCAAGCTTTGATCTCCTCCAGACGTTGGGCCGCTGACAACGCGAATGGAGAGGAAGCGCGCGAGATTTTGATAGCGGCGGGCTGGCCGTGGCCGCCGCTCGGACGAGCCTGCGCCGGGCGAACCAGACAGACGATCAGCCCCAGCACGAGTAACGAGCGCAACTTCATCCGCGAGCTCCCTGCTCAAAGACCAGGAGCAATTCTGGTTTATAAGGACCGCCGCCGCGGGGATGCAAGTAAGGCACGCGCGCCAAAAGCATGGGCATGACCTCTATCAGGCGGAAATTCGACCTTTCGGCGATTCGGATTACATCCTCAGCTGACGGCCAGCGCGAACGTCCAGAGATATTGAGCACGAGCCGCCCACTCCGGCGAAGAATACGCCGGCTCTCCCATATGCAGGGTTCAAGAAATCCTTTTAGCCAGCCATCATACGAGCCGTAGCGGATGAAGCTCTGCTTGGGTGAGTCTGAATAGCGCTCCCAATTGTAATAAGGCGGACTTGAGAACACCAGCCCAGCCAAGCGCGGCGGCATGTGTGGAAGCACGTCTTCCGCACAGCCCTCAATGATCTCTGCCGTGGGATTCCCGTCCATGAGCGGGACCAAAGCACCGATTGTAGATCTAAGTCCTGCCACTTGCTCTTCATTCGGCTCAATTCCGATGTAATTCCGATCAAGCGTGAGACAGCCGGTCAGCCGGCCTCCATAGCCCGCCGAGAAATCTACAACGGTAGAGCCCGGGGCGCTATAGCGCTCGATAACTGCCCGCGCCAGCGTCGGCCGGAAGTTGGAGACCGACGCCGTGCTGGGAAAGGTTTTTAGCATGCGCCGAAGAGTGCTGGAGTTCGCGCCGCAGCGATCCGGCCAGATCGTCCAAGCGCGTTCGATTGCCGCTTGAAGTAGGCTGTCGTCCTGAAATACGTCCATGGGCGACCGGTAACGGCTGACCCGGACGGACCACATGCCCGGTTGAAAAAAGTTTGCAATGCGCAAGCCGACAACAGAGCCCAGGGCTCCAGCACGGCTGAAAGCCGTCTGAAGATCCTGGGCGGTGAGCCGCTTGAACTCAAGAGATATCTCGAGGCTCGAAAGCTGATAATGAGGAAACCCGAAAGCACGCCAATGACGCCAAGCCGCATGCACAAGTTCACGCCGCCGCGCTACTTTCAAAAGCGCCCAGTCACCTCCGCGAAGGCGTAGCGGGTCGACGCTCGCAAGACGCGTACGTGTGTTTAACTTTCGAGCAAACGCCATAGGACCGCGGAGTGTTTGTAGCGTGGATTACAAAAGTCGGCAAGACGCCGGACGGGCACGGGGAGTTGACCTCGGCGCACCAAATGGAAGCCTAGTTTAGAAAAGAAGCCCACATTCCAGAACATTGCTAGAACCACTGCAAGCGTCTGACCCTTCCCACGGATGAGATCCAGACGCTCGCCAGTCAGGGCCGAGCCAACACCGCAGCGTTGCGATTCCCGCTGCACAGCGAGCCCGTACAGATACCCACCGCCCTTGAACATGTGCACCGCCGCGCACCCTACGATGCCTGCGGGGACGGCGGCTACGATGTATTCGGAAATGCGTAATGGACGTGGAGGACGATGCAACTCCTCGTAGATGCGCCGGATACCGGTGGCATCTGAGCGCGATGCGGGACGAATCAGTAAAGTCACGTCTGCTCAAACAGTTTAAGGCAAAAATGTTTCATCATGCAACAGATTTTATATACATACTTCGTTGCTCTCGAGCTAAGGATTCGTATCGATTATTCTGAAAGTATGGCCGGTAACACGAGTCAGCCGCCGTCTGTGGAGCAGGTCCAAATGAGGTTTGAGCAATTGCAGGCCCGTCTAAACGCCGCGAAAATTGCTCATTTAAATGGTGCAACGCTAGACGGCCATGAGGTTTCTTACGAGACCCTTAGGCAGATCGCCGAAGAAATGATCCAGGCGAACTACGAGTTGCAAAGATCTCGTTACGGAGCCGTGCGTCTGAAATTAAGCGTCGCGAAGCTGTTAAGGCGCGGACGATAGGGGCAAGAGCCGAGCCGCCATATCAGTGCGACTCGTTCTTATGGCAGGTGGCCTCGCTCGGTTGGATCCAATCGAAATGACGAATGGCGAAGAACCCGCAACTTACTCCACTTGTGAGTGCTTGCCCCAGGAAAAGCGGCGGCCGACGATGCATTTAATGAGGAAATGGTCGGTGGAGGCAGTTACTCCGAGACCGACACCGACATTGATCTCCCATTTCGGCGAAACATTCAGGTCGGTGGCGAGAAAGAATTGCTGCTGCTGTTGGTGTAATGGATCGATTTGCGTCAGGCGGCCGTAGTCGGCGTAATATTCCATACCGGCGCTAATCTGCTTTGTGAAATCAAAGCTGAATTTTGCACCAGGAGCGAACACGAGGCCCTGCGCGACATCAGGACCATGCCAGGTGCGTTCGAGCGCCGGATTGACGGCGAAATACCAGCGGCCCATCGTTTTATCAATAATTGGACGGAGTTCCCAGGTCCAGGTGTCAAGCGAGTAAACAGGGCGCTGATAGCCGATCTCGGTAGAGAGGCTGACGCCAACCGGCCAATGCCATGAATCAGGCACTCGAATGCGCGGCCGGATGTGGTCGCCCACCCATTGCGTTCCATGGCCATCCTGCTCGCTGGTGAAAATATAGAATCCAACCTCGAACCAATTGTTGATGCCTTGCGTGAGTTCTAACGTTTCGTGCTCCTGATGATTGGTCGGGTAGATGCCATCGATCAAGTGCTTCTGGCCGATGTCGGTGAAGTTTGAGTGAACCTCCACCATCAGGTCGCCGGGCGCAACCGTTTCGGCGCCATAGACCTGGATCTCATAGTTTCCTTGAGCAAAAAGAGAAGTCGCGCCGAGCAGGCCGGCGACGGCAAGAAGCAAACGCATTCAGTTCCTGAAACCTTAAGCGTATCGAAAAAGCAGCATGAACCCCTTATCCATATGGGCCTGCTGGTGGCAGTGGAACAGGGTCATGCCTGGGTCGTCAGCCGTGAATTCGACGTCGGTTTGCGTATGCGCATCCACCAGGACGGTGTCCTTGAAAACACCATGCGTCTCCTGGTTGGATATACGGCGCAGCTCGAAGATATGCCGGTGGAGGTGGACGGGATGGTCATCGTCGCTATCATTTTTTAACAGCAATCGATAGCGCTGTCCCCGGTGAAGAGCAATCGTATCAGTGTCAGGAAACGATTTGCCGTTGATCGTCCAACGATCGAGGTTCCCGTGGCCTTCAAATTTCGATTTGAATACAAGTGGAATTTCGACAACCGCGGGATCACGAGCGGGCGCTGTCCCGAGGGCAGCAAAGCCGGAATAAGCCCAGGAAAGACCGGCCGGCTGCTGCCACTGCGGCTTGCCGCTTTGATCCGCGTATTCGACAACAATGCCCATTCCAGCGGCCTGAATGTGTTTGCGCACTTCCCCTAGAATCCATCGACCTGGATTGTTCATTTCCACCAGCGCGCTGACTCGCTCGGCGGGAGCAAGTCGAAGCATCGGCACCGGCGTGGATCGCGGCAGGGCGTTGCCATCCAGCGCGATGACCTGAAACTGGTGACCGGCCATGGCGACCCAGTGCACATCGGTCGCGCTGGAATTCACGATATGGAGCAGAACGCGCTGCCCGGTTTTCACGCGCAGCGGGTCACCAAATCCGAGCACGCGCCCGTTAATAGTGGATATATCATACGACGGTTCCATGGAACCGTCTTCGCTTCCCAGGAAGTGACCATTCCAATCATGCAGCGCCAGAAAGAACTCCTGGTCATAGCGCCCCGGGTTCTCGCGCGGCTCGATGTAGAGAAAACCGTGCTGCCCTGAGTATTGGCCCTTGCTCAAATCGCGGCCAGCGAAGGTGTGGGTATGATACCAGCGGAAGCCCGATGGACGCGGCGTGAAGGTGTAGCGAACTCTGGCATCAGGAGGAATCATGGGAGTACCTTCTTCCATGGCGCCGTCCAGTTCGGGTGGCAGAAAGAGGCCATGCCAGTGCAGCACTTCGGGAATGCGGGTGCGGTTGGTGACGTCGATGGTGATGGGCTTCCCTTCCTTCAGGCGGAGAAGCGGTCCCGGAACCTGTGAATTATAAGCCGTGGTTTTTATGGTGCGGCGCGGCGCGGCTTCGAAGGAGTGCGGACTTATTTCGATACTGTAATCCGCGGGGACTTGCCGCGCTTCCGCATTCCGGATAGCGAACGCGGCGCCCATTCCAGCCGCTGTTAGTAACTGCCGCCGCGTGGGAAGATTGTGATTCAAATTCGACACTTATTTCTTTGGAACATTCATTTGTCTGGACGACCAACCGGTACTCGGCACTGAATCCCGGAACATCCTCCGGGACGGAATGTAAGTCGCCATCTTTCCCGTGGGCGGTGTGGGAAGGAATACCTGGAAACGCCAATTCAACACGTCGGCGACATACAGTTTGCGGTCGGGACCGATTGCCAGGTAATGCGGCCAAGCGAGCTGGCCGGGTGCGTGGCCCGGCGCACCGATTGCGCCCAGTATCTTGCCATTCTGATCTAACTCAATGATGCGGTCGTAGCCTCCATCAGACATCCAAATGTGCTGGTCGGGAGTAATGAAAAGACCGTACGGATAACCGATGCCGGTCCATTCCTTCAGGAATTTGCCGTCGGAATCGAAAATCTGGATCCGCTGATTCTCGCGATCCGCCACATAGAGGCGGCCTTGGTTATCGAGCACGACGGAATGCGGAAGGTCGAATTCTCCAGGAGCGCCGCCGAACTTGCCCCAGGACTTGATGAGGTTTCCGCTGCGATCGAACTTCATCACGCGCGAGTTCCCATAACCGTCCGCAATATAGATGTCTCCGTTTTTGGCGAATGCCACATCAGCAGGCTTGTTGAAGAGCCAGGTTGCTTCCGCACCCCAGTCCTTGCGCCCCAGGACCATCAGGACGCGGCCGGCCGGGTTGAGCTTCAAGACCAGATGGCTGCCATCATCGGTGGTCCAGATATTGTCATCCGGATCGATGCGCAAACCGTGCGGATGATCGAACAATCCTTCTCCGAGGCTGCGCAGGAACTTTCCCTGCTGGTCGAATTCGCACAGCATGGGCTTCACGCGCTGAAAGAGAAAGATGCGCCCTTGCGAGTTCAAGGCAATGGCCGATGCTTCTCCAAAGTTGACTCCTCCTGGAAGCTCGAAGAAATCGGGTTGAACGCGGTACGGCAGCTCCGGCACGGCCTGAAAGGCAGGCACTTTATCGTTCTGCCCCCTGGAAGTAGCGACTGACAGCAACAGCAGAGTCAGCGTGAATCGCAGGCGGTTGTTCATCTCTGTTTCAGAGTACCCCTTGCCTTAGAATGAAAACTGTTATGACGAGCCATGCTAGCGGAACGTTCGAAGTGAAACTGGTTCCCCTGACCATAGAGGAAAAAGCATTGGGCAGGATGTCGATCGACAAGCAGTTCCGTGGCGATCTGGACGCAGCCAGCAAGGGCGAAATGCTAGCCGCGATGACAAGCGTGAAAGGTTCTGCCGGGTATGTCGCGATGGAGCGCGTCAGCGGAACGCTGCACGGCCGAGCGGGGACATTCATCCTGCAGCACAGCAGCACCATGACGCGCGGCACGCCGCTGCAATCCGTTACGGTGGTGCCGGACTCAGGCAGCGACCAGCTGGCGGGACTAACCGGCAAGATGACCATCCTCATCGCGGATGGAAAGCATTCTTACGATTTCGAGTACGCGCTTAGCGAAATACCTTGACCCGCTACGGCTGCGGATGTTTCTCAGCGCGGCGGCGGGCACGCCAACGTTTGACGTCGGGCCAGAATTCCTTTAGGACCTGAGAGAACGCGTCCGTGCCCAATTGCGTAGCCCAATTTTGGAAATAGTCTCCGGGATGCCGGTTATCGGAATAATAGGAAAGGCCCACGCCGGCAGCAACGCCAGTTCCCATCACTTCAGCAAAATTGAAAGACTTTCCGCCGGAATCAGTGCGTGTAATAAGGATGCGGCTGATGGCGTACCAAAGGCGCTTGCCAGTCGTTCCCTCGTTCATCCGAAAATAGCGCGGATCCTCGTGATATAGCGCCGGGAGGACGCCTTCGGCCAGCATGTTCCCCACG
>Ga0193743_1000295_pt1 | contig 38998 bp, 48 predicted proteins | sample L2c2metaG_FD_143038 | JGI IMG/M metagenome (GOLD analysis project Ga0193743, IMG submission 143038) | Soil microbial communities from a riparian zone of the East river system, Colorado, United States - L2c2 | ecosystem: Environmental > Terrestrial > Soil > Riparian zone | place: USA: East River... | reverse complement strand
ACATTTTAAACAAGCTGAGAAAGGAGGATCAACAGCTTGGATGAAGTGTTTAGCTCGTGCAATTAAAGAGAAACTTGGGTCTGATGCCACACAAACTCTCTTCTCAGCCTTTGAGCTATCTACCCTCGAAACTACAACTACCAGAGACTCTGATATTACATCTTTGGCAAAAAAACTGAGTCAATTTTCACAGATATTGGACCTCTATCCATACAATCAAAAGCAGAAATTTACTGGAACATTGAATCCAATATCTCATAATTCTATTCAACCAGTTTTTCTGATTTGCCCAAGATCATCTGTTTGTCTGACATCTGGTTGCAATCAATCCTCTTTAAAGCAAAATACCAGATCACAAGATATTCCTCAGGTGACTTTGATTAAAGGAACTGATGTCTATCATAATGTACAATTACTCTCAGGATGTTGTGGTAACTGTGGAACCATATATTATGCAGATCATGAGCGCATACCTGCATCTAAGGATACAGAAGCCATGAAATTCTTCCTAAACTCTGCACATTATCTTAAAGTTGGGCAGAAACTTTGGGTCAATCGTCAGTTCTCAGCTGCAGTATTGAATGCAATGTATGACCTTCATGCATCTGCATCTGGCTGGACAAATTTTTTCAATGATACATATGGTGATGAGGATTTCAAGCTTTCTCGTCGCCATATTTGGGCTGCATTTGTTAATGAATCTATCCGACAAGTCTCTGATGCATCTGGGGTTGATTTTTCCATACGAGACATTTCATCAATGGATGAAGTTACACAGACTGCTTTTATTGCTTTAGGAAATAATGGTATTATCCAGTCAGCAGAGAATCATTCATGTGATGAATGCTCCCAACCCTACAGAGCAACATCAAATGTGATTTTAAATCCCAATGATCCTTCTGCAGTACTTGGTGTTGATGATCCAGCAATAGATGAAGTTATACAATCCAGTTCCAATAACCCAACATTTCAGAACTCAGAGTCTGAAATAGATGTTGAAGTGAAAAATGTAACAATGGTAGTAGTAGATGGAATTGTTGTTGGCACAAAGCATTGTGCTTATGATAATTGTACATCAGACTTGGCAAATTACCGAGGTGGTTCTTTTTGTCAAGTACATGAAAATGTGTTTGGAAATAGATGTCGTGTTAGAGATTGCACAAGCACTGTGGTTGCTTCTACTATGGCCTGTGCAGCTCATCAAGCTCTTTGGAAGAAATATAAGCTTGATCACTCATCTGGAAGTTTAGCAGGATCAAAAAGAATGGTGAATCATCGTCAAGAGGATTTACCATGGAATTCAACAGGTGACCATGAACATCAGCCTCATGATCAGCCTGCTCCAGATCCCAGAAGGTTAAAGCATTTCTTTGGTCCTGCAACCTTTTATTGTGTTGAAACAATTTGTGCTCCATGTGGTACTGTTATTGCATGGGCCAAATTTGCAAAGTCTGAATCTGAATCAAATATATTGGCATTTTTGAACAAAGTTTATCCTTCAATGGAATCACACCCTGACTATATATGCATTGATAAAGCATGCCAATTACTTAAGCACATTGTTGCTCAAGGTCAATGGGATAGCTGGTCACCAACAACCAGATTCATAGTTGACACCTATCATTATGGGAATCATTGCAAAGAAGACATTCTTTGTCAGACTTGGTGCAATCCAGCTCCCACAGATGGGTCTGCTCCAAATTTGGTTATAACAGCAACAGCATCTGATGGATCCACTTACCAAAAACATGCATTCAATACTCAGGCATGTGAGCAACTCAATGCATGGTTGGGTGGATTTGAGTCTATTCTCAAGTGAATGACTCCTCCAAATTTTAATTGGTTTATACATGTGATGCTGTTTTATCATACAAGAAATGTTATCAAGAAACAAGAAAATAAAGCAAGAAAGGAAGAAGCAGGAAAGATGGATGACAATGAAGATGGTGGTAGTGATGATGAGGCTGGTTAGATAAGAAAATTGTACATATATACACAAATAAATAAATTAGGCACAGATGAAAATGCATTCAATGTTAAACAGCAAGTATCAGGTAACAATAATATACAAATTCATTGAAATTCATAACAATCTCACAGAAGACCGGTGAAAGTCCACCAGAGTCCAGTAAAAGTCCAGTGGAAGTCCACTGGACTTTTACCAGACACACTAGTCTGCCCACTTTCCTGGCCTAAAGGTTCCTTGACCAGACTTTTACTGGACTTTTACCAGACTCTGAGCAGACTTTCACCGGACTTTCACCGGACTTTCACCGGACTTTCACCGGACTCTGGCAGACTTTCACCAGACTCACTGGAGTCTGGCCGGACAATGTGGGGGAGTGTAAAGTACTGCATAAATTACAAAACTATACTTAGAAGTTTGATCACACTTTTAAAAACTGATCTGAATCATTGTGTTGATTGTGTGTTGCATATTAGGTGGGGGAGAGTAAAGATCTCCTTTCTCAATAAAATTGATAAATGTCTATTTTACAGGTTTTTTAAACACGGTTTACATGAGACTAACCACCGTGAGGGCTAGTTGCAGCCAACACAACCGCGTTTTTGTCACAGGGGGCATCTTCTGTTTCCTCCCTGTGATCCTTGGCTCCGTCATCGTGTCTCATTGGTCATGTAGTCTCACTTAGTTGTATATCTTGCCCGAGTACCAGAGTGGTTTCCTCACTTTCCATCTCTCGTATTCTGGGCAAGTTTCTCTCTTTTCCTGTTTCTTTCAAGTTATCTTATTTCTGTCTCTCGGTTTCTAGCACAGAGTTTTGTTGGTTAATTTTTGTTACCTCACATCCACAAATCTTGTGTCATACTGTATCTATGTCTCAGAATGGTGAAACAATGTCAAGCAGCTTTAGTAGACCAAGTATCCCCTCGTCCACTGCACTGGGAACATCTGAAAATCAAAGACAAATTGTTGACAGGTGCACTGACATCGTCCAGGAGTTCAGAACTGGTAGGAACTCAAAGTCTAAAGCCTCCTACCTGCTCCAGCAATCCATTCCACATGACAGCGCTAATGAGGACCTCTTCTTGTCAACCTATAAGCCCTATTTCAACATGCTCTGTCATGGTCCGTGCTTGGTCACGTTCTTTCTGAAGAACAATCAAAGGATGGCTCCGACGGAGCCTCTGATGATGGCCACCTCACCATTGTTCAGTGCCACCATTACCACTGGCCACCTTCGTCGGACTTATATCGGAGCTCCGTCAGAATACTTCCTCCACTCTGCTACCACCAACACAACCTGCATTCTTATCATTGTCATTACCAACCAGCACCATGTGCTTTCTACCACAGCACAACCACAGCCCCACCATGCTCCACACACGTTCCATGTTCTAGGCCAATCACATCGTGCATGCACCAGTCTCGAGGTCATGAGTTGCGGTCACCACAAGGACCTGCGAGGATTTATGTCAGCATCCTTCGGCACCATCCAGAATACAAGTCTCCTTGTTATATGTTCATTCTACTACCATATGCTTTCACGATAACTCCTTTTATGTTTATGTTTTGTCTCTGTATAAATACTCCAGTTTGTTGTATGTATTTTGCTAGTTCAAATATCAACTTAGCAACCTACTTCTCCTTAACTCGCTCTCATCTTCTTAAGCTTCTTCTCGGCTCGACTTCGGACTCTCCTACTCCATCCGGACCTCCAAAATCCGAGGCATCCATCAAGAGAGCAGCACAACCCACAAGTTGAAGCCAACGCCTCGCACGACTTTGGACCCGACATCTCCATCCAAATTCCGAGCTTAACATGCTCAATAACTTCAAGCACTACCAAAGAGGTAATATCGGGAGAATCGACGACCTCCAGCAACATCTCGATGAATCCCAAGCAGACCAATGTGGCATTTGAGAACGACCAGCAGTCGAGGACTGCATTGGTAGAGCGCCTAAGTGACTGCGTTCACCAGCATCAGACAATGAAGACAATGACTACGAAAAAAGAACCCACCTTGATTTTGACTTGTTACCGTGGAACGAACCTGAAGACCCAGACCAGCATACGTCAGAAGGTTTGTCACCATCCCTTCAGAAAACCCACTCTTTGCTCGAGAATTTCTCTCGCGATGTCAAACGAGTGCGATCTTCTTTACTCAACTGCAACAGACCAGTTCTGCAGTTCCCCAAAGCAGAGTGGCTTAACTTGCCCAGTGGTAATGCCATCGACCTCGACCACGTCTTTTCAAACATCTACATGGTGTCCTACGACACCAGGGATGTTGTCGAGCTCAGGAAGAATGTCGGGTTACTCCATGGCTCTTTCACACCAGCAAAGACAGTTAAAACCCATGGTGATTGGGTCATCGCCTGGGACACCCTCGTTGATGCCACTTTTTTGTCTTCAGGCATAGGAAACAAAAGCTACAGTCCTATGGTAAACACATTCAGCGATATTTTGTGTCCTTACCATCCCAAATCCATATCCAGGTTATCAATTACGACCAAGCTGTCCAAATCAGGGCCGCTCAACAATGCGATATTGAGCTCTCCAATGTTGCAGAGTTTGCGGACTTGCAAATCCAATGGATCAACAGTCCATCAAATCCTGCCTCTGGCCAGTCCACGGAACCAAAACCTGAACAGAATACGAACTGCCGACGGAGCGCTGCCTGCCGCAGATGGAATGAGAACAGGTGCCCAAACACAGCCGCCAACTGCAACTACCTTCATGTGTGTTCCAAATGTTCCAATGGAGGGCATGTTGCAGGCAGCTGTAGCTCTTCCAGTAAGAAGTAAAGCTCCATCTTGTAATGTGCGTTGGGAGCACCAACCTCGGTTCATTCATGACTATGTTTGGTCAGATGTCAAGATGCTGGATGTAACAACAGCTCTGGTTATGGAAACAACTCCACCTGTACCTGAACCTCCTCAGAATGAACTTGTCAACATAGAGAGATGGAATACAATTAGTTCCAGACCTCACCTTTTCTGTGTCACTATGCTGATCAATATACATTGCTTTCGTGAAATGCTTGCTTCTCATCCCAACCAACCTCTAGTCAAATCTGTATGCAAAGGTCTCTGTGAAGGTTTTTGGCCATGGGCTGTTACTGATGGCCTGGATGCACCGTCCATCGTGGATAATGCTGTTCTTCAAAAATTAAAGGACCCGAGTCACCTATGTTTCATAGAAGAGCAAAGGGATGAAGAAATTAGGCTTGGTCGCTTTTCAGAAGCGTTTACAATGTTGTCACCTGGGATGACTACTATACCATTATGGGTGGTACCCAAGCCCCATTCAGATAAGTCTCACCTTGTAGTTGATCATTCCGCAGGCGATTACTCACTAAACTCTTTTATCTCATCTGACGACGCTGGCATTCACCTGGACACACTCCATGCACTTGGGAAGGCTCTCACCTGTGTGAGAAGTCGATTTGGCGCTGGCGTTCCTCTTGTTCTCTTCAAGACTGATGTGTCACAAGCATACCGTCGACTACCAATGCATCCGTTGTGGCAGTTACACCAGATTGTCGCTATCTGTGGTTCCCATCATGTTGATAACAACAACAATTTCAGCAACCGAGGAGCTGGCCAGCTTTGGATCACATTCTTTGGTCTTGTTCTTTGGGTTGCAGTGTTTGTTAAGTTTGTTTGTGACCTCTTTACATATGTGGATGATGCTTTCTCCTGGGAGTTTGCCAGCGAAGTCTCTTTCTACCATCCATACAAGAAATTCATGCCTACCAAGCAAGCTTGCCTGCTAACTCTTTTCGATGATCTTGGAGTCCCGCATGAAGAACGAAAGCAGATATTGGGCTCACCTCTTCAAATCATTGGCTTCAATGTCGACCCAAATACCATGACGATTACTATGTCTTGTGAAGCCTGAACCGAGTTGGTGACAGTTATTCGAGCTTTCGCCAACCTGCGCCAATGCTGTTCTCTCAGGGACTTTCAGCAGTTAGCAGGTTGGGTAAATTGGGCTTTGAATGTTTTCCCCTTACTCCGGCCTGGTCTCTCGAGCGTCTATGATAAGATGCGACGTGGTTCATTCCCCTTCCAAAAACTATCAATTAACAATTCTATTAGTAGCAAACTCTGTTGGTTGGCTACCCACATCAACAAATCTGATGGTTCACATTATTGAATCACAAGAATGGTCCAGGTCAGAAGTGCATGACACATTCCTTTGTGACGCCTGTCCTATGGGCATGGGATACTGGTCACCCAGAACCTGTGAGGGTTTTGTATGCACCGTCTCCCCTTCCACACGCAATGGTATTTTTTTCTTCAAAGCTCTGACCATTTTGTCTGCCCTTAGCCATGTGTGCAAGTCAGTCTAACCAAAACCTCATCGATTAGCCATCCTTACCGACAGTCTGAACACTTTTGACATGTTCAATACCCTCCATGCCTTACCAGCCTATAATCCTATCCTTATCACTGCTATTGAACTCTTACTTTCCTCTGGCATCCAACTGTTACGATTTTTATTCCTTCACACACTCTTTTCTTTGAACTATACTTTGAACTTTATCTTATAGGAACAACGATCTCTTGATCTCTTGATCATATCTTTTGATCTTATCTTTTGATCTTATCTCTTGATCTTATCTCTTGATCATATCTTATCTGACAGATGATCTTATCTAATAGATGATCTTATGTTTCCTTACATTTCTTCGACATGTGCTAGACACATACTTTGGATATTACTTACATGCATTAGACATGTGTTACACACAGCTTACGCACGCCACTCATTTCTGATGCTGCGCATCTCATGCTTGCAGCATGCTTTACTTATGACTTATGCATGTTCGCCCTGCTGCTTACATGCTTACTTTACTATATAAACCTAGCATAGACGATTGTACTCTTTAGACAATCTTTATTAGCAATAATATCGAAGTTAGCCATCTGCTTATCCTCTCCGCTCTCAAACCTTTAGACAATACTTGACCTTTACTGGTTAAGCACTCTTTAGGCTCAGCCTTTAAGGACCCAGATGCAGAAATGACTGTTACAATCACGACTGTAAAGTCTGAATTGTTCGAAGTCGTAACACCAACTCCGTGTTTTTCATATTCCGCGCAACGACAATAAAGTCGCTGATGCTCTATCTTGACCTGACAGCGTTATGGCACATCGTCTTCAACCGGGTCTAGTGATAACTAGATTCTCACCCCCTCGTTTCACGCTGGGGGATGGCCGGTTATGACCAAAACTTCAACTAAGTCCAGGCGCCCTCATCGGGAAACCTGGACTCACGAGCGTCTGCTTCGTGAACATGCAGTTGCTGTTGCATGTGCTATTGAACCAAGCTCAGTTTCCTCCTATTCTTCTGCTGTTAAGTCTTACTTTGATTTTTGTTCTTCGCATGCTTTCCTGTCGAGCCTACACCCGACACTCTCAGTTTTTATGCTGTGTATATGGCCCATCACATCAAACCCAGATCTGTTGCCTCCTACCTTTCAGGTATTTGCAGCCAGCTCGAGCTGTTTTTCCCTGACATCAGGTCTCATAGACGGCATTGGCTTGTTACAAAGACCCTTGAAGGTTGTCGAAAAATGTTCCCATCAGCTACGTCATGAAAACAATCTATCACTAGGTCTGAACTTTCATCAATTTCTCGAAAGTATACTCCTTCACTATCCTTCAATGATACTCTCTTCATCGCCATCCTCCTCACTGGCTTCCATGGTTTACTGCACCTAGGAGAGTTAACCTGGCCCAATAAGCAGGACTTACAAGACTATCGCAAGGTCATCTTGTGAAACTCTGTTCATGTCGACCAGAAATCTTTCCAATTTTTATTACCAGGGCATAAAGCTGACCGCTTTTTTGAGGGCACTCTCCTCATCATTCAGTCGACTGAACTGGGTGATGACGCCTGGGCACCTTTCGTATGTTACCTCGCTCTTCGTGATCGTCTCTTTCCTCTTCGTGCAGAGTTATGGCTGAAGAGTGATGGAACAATCCTGACTTGCACCTGGTTTCTCAACCTCCTCCATGGACATCTCAGTGACAACATCAGAGGTCAGTCGTTGCGTGCTGGAGGTGCTACTGCGCTCGCCGAGGCTGGTGTCCCATCCCACATGATCCAAGCGATTGGCCGTTGGTCTTCTGCTACATTCCAAATCTACATCCGTCGGCACCCAGTTCTCCTTGCCACTCTTCTGTGTAGATCGAGCTCGACACCTCTTCAATGATCTTGCACTTACCATCATTCTTCACCCCCCTTTTTTCTTTCTTCTCCACTTCCCACCCTCCCTCCCTACTCAGGCCTATTAGCCATCGCGCACAATTCCATTTCAGGAGATGTCACTGGTATCAGGGCATTTCTGTTTTCGGCTAAAACTTAAAAGGCTCCCTCTTTGCTCTGAGCAGGTGGTATGGTCCAGTGGTTCAAACTGGTTCTTGAACTGAACTGAACTGTGAGAACCGGTTCAGAACAGTTCAGTTCAGTTCAGGTTCAGTTCACAGTTCAGGCCAAAGGGGGGGTGAACTGAACTGAACCAAACTTTGGCAACATGCTGTCTTCTTGTGTTCGAACACCAACCTCAATCATTGACTAGAAGATTGGTTTCAAATCCTGTAAAAAGTTAGGCATTTCTTCTTGCCATTGCTCCTTTTCTTTATTATTGATGTCGGTAGTTGGAATAATTGAAAGGCAATAAGTTATCGAAATATATTATATATAGGAAAAGCTGGCCATTATTGAGGATGAATGGAATCATCTCCCGAAGGCCCAGAAGTAGAGTTAAGACCGCTCAAATAGAACAGAGTACTACTGTAGGCTACTACTATGCAGGGAAGGGATCATGTGAAATTGCGAATGCGACAAATTTCTATGATTTTTGATCCAATTAAGTAGTGGATGCCAGCACAAGTATTTTGTCTTTTCCGACACGTAAGATAGCGATCCTACCGTCCAGCAGATCATCCAACGTGATTCTGGAATGTGGGTCCTGAATAGGGACATTGTTTAAATATAAACCCTTTGCCGCAATAAGGACACGGGAAGCAGCTTTGAATGTAATCAATGGAAAGTTTAGAAAGCTAACCAAAGTGCTCTTACAAGTAGATGATACGAGGCCGTGCTTAGAAGCCAATTTCGTGATGGGTGTGTCGAGCATTTCCGCCTGGGATATTTTAATGAGGCGAGGGTCGTCACTGAAAGATGCGCGAATGGCTTCAAATTTCAAGTCAGCATATTCGGAGCCGAACAATAACTGAGACACAGTTGTGGCTTGCAGGACGCCAGTTTCTGATGCAAGATTGTTTCAGTCTTCATACAAGCAAGTTTTCCAAAAACCAACTTGTATGGACCAATTCCGTCACTTCGGCGGCAAGACGGTGTTGCGCTCTCCGCTTTTCTGGTGCTGCCTAAATAAGAATAAGGCTAGGAACAGGGATCTATGCGTTAACATCACGTACCACATGAGCAGCAAGAACTTCCTCAATGTCATTCAGAGACATTAGAGTAAACAATTTTAGGTAATTTTCAACGTCTGCATCGGTTACTTTGAGGAAATACTTGAGAACACGTAAGAAAAGAAAGAATTAGATACCAAGAAGATGAGACGTACCTGATAGAAGTCGAAGATACTAGTTAAATTTGGTTCAAGCCATATTGCGTTGCCAGCACTCTTTCCAAACTTTTCTCCAGAAGATGTTGTGAGTAAGGGTGTAGTGATGCCGTAGGCCTCTGGAGCACTCTGGCCATGATATATAGGTGACTTAAGGCGACCAATTAACTCTAAACCCGCCACTATGTTACCCCACTGATCAGAGCCTCCAATTTGTATCGAGCATCCATGATGTTTGTGAAGATGATGAAAGTCATATGCTTGTAAAAGTTGGTAGGTGAATTCTGTGAAGGAGATGCCTTGCTGCGAGGATAACCGAGCTCGAACACTAGAAACAATATGGTTATGTCGAACCCGATGCATAATAATGTTTCCAGCAATTACCTCTCGCGGTTCATCATTGAGTTCACTCGGGCATTCACACCAACTCTTTGTAGGAAGTCTAACAGTGTGAAAGACTTGTGCCATTCCAGATTGTTTAACACGGTAGGTTCCGTCAAGGTGGAATTGCCGCAAGAGAATCGAGAACTAGCATAAAGTAGAGCGCGTCTAAAGAAGGTTTGAATACTCGAGGTCAGATTGACGACATTTATGTCAACCTGGGTAGTATCTGCCAGTTGGCGCTCAACCAAGCGCCCCGATGGGTCTCCGACGCGTCCAGTTGCCCCTCCGATCTAACGGGTATTGATATCGGTGTTGGCGACGATGAGAATGGAGGCTCACTAATGGAATGATTGTATGACCGCGAAGCTGGAAATGGAGAAGACACATCAATGGAATAAGATGTCCGATATGCAGAGACTTGGCACTTGGGTCGACTCCTGCATACGCGGTCTGTTTACCGGACTGAAGGACATTTTGAAGGACTTCGCGACTATATAAAGGTCAGTATATTGGAATGAGCCTTGAGGGCTACAAACCTAGTTATATCCTGAATAAAACCTCTGCGCGATAGGTCGTCGAGGAGGGCCGGCGGACTATGGTACTTTCTTTTTTGGATGAGCGACGCCACAAGCCGTCTGGGCCACATGGGGTCTGGGTAAGATGGATTAGCCCACGTGATGTCGGGGTTTAGAACTGTTACAGTTTATCAAATTAAGGTTCACTCTTTTTTACATCACCATACCCATCAACCTCCAACACCATCAACAATGGGCTGTACGTCCTTACCATTATCTGTTGTCAATTCTATCTAATAATTTGTATAGCAAACAAACCTCGTGGTCTTCAAGCCGCTCGTAAACTTCGCACAGACCGTCGAGACAATCGATGGGTATGCATGCCTTGCACCCTGTTCAAATAATTTTATTTCTCAAACCTTCTACAGGCCGATAAAGCTTACAAAAAACGTGCTCTCGGTAACATCTACAAAACATCTCCTACAGGAGGTTCTTCGCATGCCAAGGGTATTGTCCTCGAAAAAGTTGGCGTTGAAGCCAAACAGCCCAACTCTGCCATTCGTAAATGTGTCCGTGTTCAATTGATTAAAAATGGAAAGAAAGTCACGGCTTTCGTGCCTGTACGGCTTTCTTTTTTTATGTCCTAACAGGCTCTTTCTCACATTCATCATTGCAGAATGACGGTTGCTTGAACTTCCTCGATGACAACGATGAAGTCCTTATCTCCGGTTTCGGTCGTCGAGGCAAAGCTAAGGGTGATATTCCCGGAGTGCGCTTTAAGGTGGTGAAAGTTTCTGGTGTTGGTCTGTTGGCTTTGTGGAAGGAAAAGAAGGTTAGCATTCAGTGTCGTTTATTCTGGCTCTGATTCTAATGTTTAAATCTTATCGCAGGAGAAGCCGAGATCATAAGTTCTTAGCAGCCTCGCCTTTCTTGTTGCGAGTACTATGTCGCATGCCGAGATCAAATTGAGAATACTATATTTTCACCTACCCTATGTCTACGCCTCGTTTTTGAGATGCCCATGAATTCTATGTATCAAGTATCTGCTCCTCAGGCTTGATGTACTACATGCCCCCACTTTGAACTCCTCGTGAAACTATCGCTCACATAGGATTTCCATCGGATATGGCATGGCAGTTGTTGATATAGGATCATGATGTGCAATTATTTGAAGTATATACATGTATGTCCAGGATAATATTTATTGACCACGAGTCAAAGATGATTTTTTTAAGGAACCACTATGCCCTGCTTCTCCAGATATCTTGTCAGGTCCCTAATGATTTCAAGCTGTTGCTCTACTGTGAGGCTGCTGACAATGGTTTGCAGAATCCCACCGACGGTTACACGATGCACGCGAATCAAGCTGCTGTAATATACGTATGTAAAGACGCCCATCAGAAATCTGAAGTAAATTTATAATCATTCTAACTAGGTATTAGAAAATAAATTACTTACTGGCAGTCCATGCGGTCAGTCATTCCGCCATGACCAGGAATACTGTGGCCGAAATCTTTGATATTAAATGCGCGCTTGAAACCAGAGGCAAAGAATCCTCCAAATGGAGCAACCAAGGAAGCGAAACAGGCAAGCAAGAGGAGATGCAACTGGTAGGGTGCATATGAAATTGTTGTAACGGAGTGACCGACCTGCAGGAAAACATTAGTCACACGACACGCGAAAGAAATAGGATCAACTAACCAAGGTCGTTATAAAAACGGCCACCGGTCGCCAAACTGCAATTGTCCTCCAGACAAATACGGGATTCGGTGTACACTGCATCGAACTCCAGGCGCTGACCCCAAGATCTTGCACGGGACAGATCATGTAATCGAAGTTCATGAAGTAAGTGCCCCAGAAAACTGCAAAGATGACAGTGCTTATAAAGGCTCCAACGAAGCCTTCAACAGTTTTCTTGGGCGACAGTTTGATCAAAGGTGTCCGACCAACAGTTATGCCCCAGATATAAGCAAAACAGTCGTTACATATGACAAGAGATGCAGGAACCCAGAACCAGATAAGTCCTTCAAGGATGTTGTTAACGATGAAATGGCTAGCTCCACATTAGCCTCAGGGACTGGAATAGGCCAGATCCAACTCACCTTGAAACAACAATGAGGAGAAGGCTCATATGAACCCAACAGAAAAGGCCGAATTGTTGCTTCAAATATCCTTTCTTCAACGACATCACGAAGCCCATGAATCCGATCGTATATAGAGTGAAACTGATCATGCGATGATTGGTTGCGAAAGGCAACAATTGCGCATCTGCAAAGACCACATGCTAGAACGGGTGAACTGAGATCAAAGTTAGCAGAAGGCATCTAAACGAATATTTACCTTGAAGTAGTAGATGATGCTCTCGCCATATAAGAAATAATTCGTGACCGCGAAGAAGTACCAATTAAGAGTTTTACTCCATGGATCTTTTCCCTTCATAGCTTCTGCATCAAGAGATTCTGGTGTTGCGGTTTTCAGAGAGAAGAGTGCGGTAACCTCACGGTAGACCAAGGTCTGGCATAGTATAACCAAAAGAATCATGTAGGCATGTCCAAGGAGCAAGAGACCTGCATAAGAAATATGAGCGGAAAGAGCTGAGAACATCCAGGTGGTGAATAATTGCCTATGAATCCTCCTATCATGATGAAAGTCCATAAGATACGTGTCAACGCATTTTGTCGCTTCTTCGCCGTCTCTGGGTCCTGTCTTGAAACCTGATTGTCTGATGTGACAGATGTGGTACCTGAACCATTCCGAGGCAAATATTTCTCTAAATAATCCTCCTTGACCACTGGAACTGGTACATTAATTGGCGTTGGAGTTGGAGGGTCTCCCGCTGCAATATCAATGTGGGTCACATTAAAGCTGACCGCTGCAGGAGCAGATTCATCCAACAGCGTTTGAAGTGTCTCCTGGGGGATCGAAATTTGTTCAAGGGGTGGAGAATTTGAGGGCAGTGATGAAGGAAAGTGTAGGGGGCTCGATGATCGTTCTTCCACAATCACAGCAGTCACTGGTTGGAGGAATGCAGTAGGAGTGCCAGGCTGCTCCTCCTGCTCACTGCCTTGCTTCAGCTTTTGACGTTGTTTCCTTTCAAGACGCGCAAGACGGTTAGCCTTTTTTATTGCTGACTTCGTCAACTTTGTTGGTTCCTGTAGCAAACTAGCCACTGGTAAATAGAAGAATTTGAAGAAAGAATGCGTGATGCACCTTTCTGGAGCCGTCTCTGGTTCAGTGACGGGTTCTTCTTCAGACTCCTCACCAGAGTCAACGGCGAGAGCATCGAACGTCGTCTTTGAGGCAAATATCGGGCGCACGGTGGGGCCATTGAACCTGCTCATCGTGAATCGTGAGAGTGGTTAGAAGTTGCAGTGGCCAATCAGTATGCTACTACTGATTTATAGGTTTTTTTTTTGGACGTGGCTGTTTGGTCTGAGATCCGGCCCCAAACAACCATTTATTTAAGTGATTAGCCTCGTACAGAATAGTATTAGTTCTACAGACTCTCTAGCGAGTAACCCTCCCATCTTTCTATAAAGTCCATCTATGCAAAGAGCCCGACAATTACACTGTCCATTGCCGCAGGTAGTTCTAGAATTTCCAGTCCTGCTCGACCTGCATGGCCCAAGGGACTGGAAGAGATAAGTATTTTTGACAGGAAGGTAGTTCCAGTTCTGTACTTACATTTTTTCACAAGGGCTTTTGAAAATATTTTCTCGATGGGAACATCGTGTGTTTGGCACCATGCAGCCGTAATCCTATTTAAATATCGGTTTGAAAATGCAAGTTTCGGATTGGAAAGAATCACAAACCGTGGATCGAGATAATTAATTTTACTAAAACAGTATCAATTAGCAGACGTAATATTTAAAAAGGATGGGGGCAGACTGACCTAGTACCCAGAGCGACCTCTTTTCCCGCGTCACGGTCGACAATCTGCAACCGAAAGGCTTTGATCTTCTCGGTGATTTTCTCGATGGCCTCTTCAATCTTCTCAACTGGACGTTCTCGTTTCAAAACTGCTTTCGCAGTACCCCTTTCTTTCGCCAAACGCTCGAATTCCTCTTTGATATCTGCAATCCTTTGTTGCAGAACTGAGTCACTTTGAAGTTTTGCGCCTTCCTCCTGGAGATTTTCATTTTCTTTCGCAAATTTCTTCTCCACTTTCTCAATCTCCTTAGCCTTAGTACCCTCTTCGTGTTCTATTATCCAATCGTCGTCTATGTCACTTTCGTCTTCCACGTAGCTTTGATTCTTTTTATATTTGGCGTCAATTGCGAATAAGGCATGGCGCAGCTTCATACGATCATACTTGAACGACCGGAACTATTTCAAGTTCATTCAGACGTTAAGAATCATCACTTCGAGCTAGAGGACACCAAGCCTCACCTTATACCGCATTTTCTCCATTGACTGATCGTGAGTCTTTGGAGCACTGCGTTGATGGTTACAAAGAATAGCCACTTCACGATTAGCTTTGTTGTAGGCATTCAGTTTCTCCTGCAGAGTGGCTTCCTTGAGGTCTTCAGCATCAAGAAGACGCTGAAAAGTGATGGAAGCATTGAAAGTACGGAAAACCTTGGCGGTCAATCCCTTCATCTGATTGGTGAGATGTTTGTTCAAGGAGCTCGTCTACGAAGAATAGATAAGTACCATTCGACAAACGTTTAACGAAAAAGTTGCCTGACAGTCACACGATCGAACAAATTATCGTCGACATTCTTGTTGTTTTTGAATATTCGTATATTTTTGAATACCTGCTGTTCGACATTGACTCTGTTGTAATATCTGATCGAGTCCTTGCCCAGGAAGTCAAAGATAATGAAGTTAGGAGACTCCAGCGTGACGTGTTCGCAGCGCAAGGAACAACAGCCAACTGTGTCTGCCTCATCCTCACCCTTCTCGTTCCCAGCACGAAGAGCGAGTTGATCGATGAAGTACATGGCTGTGGCACGTTGTCGATCAGCCATGACTTTCGATTTCAAATCTTCGGTGTAACTCTGGCGAATGTGGTCCACATGATACTAAAAATAAGTTTGAGCATCTTCTATGGGTCCTTGTAAATAGACTTGAAATTACCTTCAACTCGCGGGCCTTTTCGAACTTCTGCATGTCGCTCTGGCCTTTCAACGAACTCCCTGCAGCCAGGAAAACATACTTATGATTGCCATTGATGTTCTCTGTCCAATTAGCAAGCCAAGTAACAGTGTTATCGTGGGTAACAGCCTTCCACTGTCCCGGCATGTTAGGAACAGGTATGGGGGCATCTTCACCAATGTTGAGGGTAATATCCTCAGGCCGCACACGGAACTTTGCACATATCAATCCTTGTGTTTATCCATAAGTCAATATACACCTACCTTGAGTGCACCTTTCTTAGGATGGTCGCCACGACCTCTAAACAAACCGGGCGGTTCAACTCTGAAGTTGCCCACCTTTTCTTTCCGGCCGTCCAGTAGACAAGTTGTATATTTAACTTCTAAATCGTCTTTGGCCTTCTTAGTTGCCTTTTTTTCTTCAGTGGTCATAGCTTTTTTCTTGGCTTTCTCAGCCTCGAAATGCTCAAATATGGGGCGGAAATCGCACAGATCAAAGGTTGCAATCTTTGTGCCGTCTCGCTAGAAAAAGTTAAATACCATATTGAACTGCAAAACAAAGTAACGAACGGGTGGGTGCTTCTTCAAAACAGTTTTCCAGTCATCAAAGAAATTTTTGTTGAAAGTAGCGTCCTTAGCGTGCTCTGATTCTAACATAGCAGCATAGAAACCAGCGACTTCTTCTGCTTCGTATGGGAGATCGACCGATTTTCCTACAGGTCTGTAAATAAAAGGAGGCAAGAAGGCCCGTAGCAGGAACATACCCTTATACTTCATTTTGACGTTACTTGGCAAAGGTTCGTACGGCGGAGGAAATATCACACCGTTATGTTCCAAAGTTTGCCACTTAACTGTTCCGTCGCCTTCTGGGTCAGCTTCGTTCTCCCACCATTTAAAGACTTCCTCCTTTTCCTCCTCTTCCTCCTTTTTCTTTTTGCCCTTGACTTTAGTGGGAGATTTATCATCGGTCTCCTCCGTCTTTCCTTTAGCCGTTCTCTTATTTTTCTTCGGTGTTTCTATTTCCGCAGATTTATCCTCCCCTTCCTTCAACTTTTTGCGCCGAGGTGCCTTTTTGGGTGGAGGAACCTCTGCCTCGGAATCAGACTCGGACTTCGTTCGCGCCGCCCGTTTACGATCCGCCGGGGACTTCGATTGCATAATCGGTTTTTCGTCGTCGTCGTCTTCATCTTTAATTTTCTTTCGTGGCGGCTTTCCATTAGATATGCGACGTTTGCTGGGTGCCTCGTTATCTTGTGCATCTGTGCCACTGCTTTCTTGCTTAACCATGGGTTTCCCGTTTGGTTTCATCGGCGAAGAGGCTAGAGGCGTATCATCTTCACTAGAAGACTCAGCATAGACCGGTTTCTTCCGCTTCAAGGTACGAGCTGGGAGCGACGTGGCTTCCTGACGAAGTGTTTGAGACTTCATCAGTGTAAGTATTTATATATATATCGAATAGTTCGAACGTGTACCAATGGCATATCATCATCATCGCTCATGCTATCTTCCTGACCGTTGGAAGTGCCATGGCTGAAGGTGACAACGGCTTGACCGTGCCCATTTAGACCTGGCCCCAGCGCAGATTGATCTTCTTCGTCTGACAACATTGGGGAGTCAGTAGGCATGGCAGAAAACAAAAGCACGAGCTGAAATTTGGGTTAATGCACGCGTATAGGGCCAAATTGCTTGGGTCCAGGAGACTGCCAGAACAGAGGCAGGAGGTTGCTACCTTTGGTCGAATTTGCCCAAGTCCTGTGAACCTGCCCTAAGCTGCCAGATCACGAGGGACGCTTCTTTTGATGTTCGTGTTTGAATTTCTGCTGCTCCTGTGAACTGTATACACCAAACCGACAAGCACGCCGGTGACAACAGTGAGCTGATTGGAGCCATTGTAGCGTGTTTTGCTAACGTCAGCTCAGGTTAGCATGTCCAACTTCCCACTATTTCGAGATCCTTGGGCAAAACGAGAAGCTTGGCGGAAAAGCCCGGTGTTTTCAAATCGCACTATGTTTCGCAACCTCTTCCCTGGTTTCGGAATAGCTGTTGTCGCATTCACAACATATGTTATCGTGGAAAATCTCTATCTAAAGACCCAAAGTTCAGAGTCCCGTCATCATTGACAATGGTATTTATCAACTTTTGCGTTCTTAGTATATTTCTAACCAATTATTTATGTAGGGATTGCACAATCTTGATTGTTCCTAATCAGCTCTCTACCCATAGTTGTTGAAATTTTGTCTGGTTTAATATACTTCTCGTCAAACTTCTGCTGGAAGCTACCTCCGGGAGACTGTTCGTGGGCAGTTCTGATATTTGATCGAATTCAATCGTTGATGAACGGTTCTGGCAAACAAACGCCAACTGTATTTGTTTCAAAAAGTATAGGATGGACCTGAGGCTAGGTTGCGAACTATTAGGCGCCTTAATACATCTTGAGATGGGGTACGCAGTAATACAATCGGCCAAATGAATTGGCCAGCAAGGGTTATGTACTGCAAAGTGAAGGCCATGCTGCTCTTATCCTTAGTCGGCTAGTGTTTGAGATTTGCAACAAGTCATTTTATAAGTTTCAGCGACTGAGGGTTAGTGTCCCAAAACCCAGCGGGGTACCAACTGCCTACGCAATCATCTTCCTGAGGAAGATCATTCAACCTCGCAAGAATCGACTGTAGATGGGGTTTTCTGTCTCCTCAACATAAGAATAATCAAGGGTCTTTAAAAACTGATCAAAGGCAGCTTGATCGTCTTTGGGGACTTGTATTCCTGCCAGGACCTTGCCGAGATCTACAAACTTTCTTGAGCATATGAGCAAGTCAGATTCTAGTAGAGGCACTCACCTCCCCCATGATTCCGATAATGGAACAGAGAGATATTCCAACCTTGCTGTAGACCTAGGAGAAATTTGCGCAGCGCGCCAGGCCTTTCTGGAAAAGCTGGTGGAATTTGTCAGATAAGAGGTAACTTGGCTTATGAATGGTCATCCAGACCAAATCTGAAAACTCGTTCATCATCAACTCGGTGACACCCGCCAATCATGTATCTAACATGACTTTTAGCCATTTCATCGTCACTGATATCGAAACCTTGCATATCGATGCTTGCGAGTTCCTCCAGTACTTGGTGAACTTCAGTCTCGCGTGAAGTCGACTGTAATTTGAACGACAGTAGGACATGAGCCCGATCCTCAGAGATATTATATCGGTAGATGAATTCAGTAACCGCACGTGGATGAATGACGGAGTGTAAGGTAATGAAACTTTTGGAAACATATTGGCAGATAAACACATTAGAAAAAATAGAACATGCCTGCCTGGCCGTTCTGGAATGTCAACACTTAAAAGCGCCTCTCTACCTTCTCCCAGCTCCGCACGCTCTGCGACGAAGCGTAAACGGTCGAAATTCATATTAGCGCCGCTGACCACTGCAACAAACTTCTTTTGAGCGCCTATCAGGTTGTTTTGGATGACATATCGTTTTAACCCCGCCAGCGCCAGGGCTCCTGCGGGCTCGGTGATAGAACGCGTTTCTTCAAGGCAGTGAATAAACAGGGAAAACAAACCATTATAAAATTTACATACCTTCGAAGATGTCTTTGATAGCGGCGCAAATTTCATCGTTGTCAGCCTTGACGATACCGTCTAGGAGTTCTTTACAAATTCTGAAAGGCTCCATCCCAACAATTTTGACGGCTGTACCATCACTGAATGGGCCAACCTCGCGCAAAGTGACTCTTTCGCCTTTCTCTAGACTTTTTGCCATAGCATCTCCATCTACGGTTTCGACGCCGATAACTTGGGTATGTGGGCTGCCGATTCTTTTTACATATTCGCAAATTCCTGCAGCCAGCCCTCCTCCACCGACCGATGCAAAAACAACACTGAGCTGATTTGAATTCGGAAGTTGCTTCAGGATTTCCATTCCGACAGTGCCTTGTCCAGCGATGACAAGAGGATCGTCGTAAGGAGGGACAAAAGAGAGACCATGCAGTGCACCAAGACGAGCACATTCGGCCTTAGCTGCGTCAAAATCTTCACCGTGAAGAACAACCTTCGCACCAAGCCGGGCCACGTTGCGAACCTTTATTTCAGGTGTGCCTTCTGGCATTACGATAGTGCAAGGAACACCTAATCGAGCACCAGATAATGCAACTCCTTGAGCATGGTTGCCTAGAAATTATGAACCTTTAGTTGATACTCATAAGTAGAACGGGGTAGGAATGTATGCTATGGATGCGATATTACGCACACTAACCAGCACTGCAAGTAATAACACCTTTCCATCGCTCTTCGTCAGTCAAGTTCGCCATAAAATTATACGCCCCGCGGATCTTGAAACTGAAAACTTCCTGTAGATCTTCGCGCTTGAGCCAAATCTGATTGCCTAGCTTGGTGCTTAGATTTGTTGCATGGACTAGGGGCGTCTCGTTCAAAATCTCGTAGACTTTTGAGGTTAAGATCAACCTCAGATAGTCAGGTTTATGAGAAGGCAGAAGGTGATGTTTTTCCAGTCTAGGATATGAAAGAGGTTGTGGTGCGTCAGAGGCATATTCTATGGTTGCAGCCATTCACAACGAGTATGTTAACGAGTGATAGTCCAACCTTGAAAAAAAGTTCCAAATACTATAGTTTATTTTTGTATTTAGATGTCACATGACCTGACTTTGTCCGGAGTCCTGGACTTGACCGCTGTAACTCAGTCAACAGGCTTTTGAAATGGCTACCATGGGACCACCTTTATCGCCAAGAGAAACAAGACGCTCGGGACGGCGTTCAGCACCTTCAGTATCAACCAGCACTTCCAAGTCCCCCGATTCAGATCAACCACCTCGACAAAAGGACAATTCTTCTCGTGTGGTTTCGTCGTCTACCGGATCTGGCGGTCGCAACAAGCGGTTAAAGCAAGAGGATTACGAAGAAACTCCCGAAGACCGCAGAAACTATCCTGCATCATCAGCAGCTTCCTCAAATTCGAATAGCACTGGCAAGGCGAAAAGAAAGGCTAAGGATAAAGATAAAGAAAAGGACAAGCAAGAATCTCACGCAAATTCGGGAGATCAGGACGTAGTCTCCGTCGAAAATCAAACGCAAGATCCTCAGGAAGAAGAGGAACAGGGAGTCACGCGATGTGTGTGCGGTAGCGCTGGTACGTTGTATGTCTTCTAATCACGTCGTAAATTAACGTGTTTTTCAACGAAACAGAGGATGATCCAGATGCGGGTGAATTCATGGTTCAATGCGAAACGTGCAAAGTCTGGCAGCATGGGCTTTGTATGGGCTATCAGTCCGAGGACCAAGTTCACGATGATGATTACTACTGTGAACAATGTAGGCCCGGATTACATGTCGAGCTTCTCAAGTGGGACAATCTGATTTCTCTCGTGTTTGTGATTTCTCAATTCATTTTCCAGGAAGCTGGCAAAGCGACCTCGTCAGGCTTCTGCGGCTTCACGGCAAGATCCCGCCAACTCAAGAGTCTCTCGCTCCCATTCACCGACCCACCTCCATAAGCAACCTTCAAAACGTAGAAATACTATGAACAGCAGAGATGCTGCTTTTGACGAAAGTCTCAAGGAAATCATTGAGGCAACGGCTGCGGAAGCAGCTGCTGTTCACGATGCTTTTCTCACTAATCCAAACGAAACAGAACCCGTTGAGGTAGTGTCAGGTGGAAAGAAAAAAAGAAAGCGGACGGATGAGGATAGGTAAGATGTCATTTTATACTTGAACATTGCTAACCATGGGATAGCACGTTGAAGAAAAGGACGAGATCAGCCTCCACAGCGTCGGATGGTCAAAGCGGAACTGCACCACCAGGCGAAATTGCTGCGGCTGATAAGGTACCTCCACAATCATCCAAACCTTCTGGGCGAAATAAGAGAGGAGGCCGGAAAACTGCAGCGGTTGATACTGCACCCATTGAGTTGGAGGAAGGTAGAGTTTTTATCTGACGCTTGAAAGACTCATCGTTGACTGCTGCCTTTCACATTTAGTCATACCAATGTCGACAAAGCGACAAGGAAACAATTCTCGTGCAAAGGCTGCTAATGCAGTGAAACGGCCCCCCCTATGTCAATCAACATCGAACGGATCTGCGGCTGGTACTCATGAACATGGCACAAGACGTAATCAAGCTACTGCTGGTGGCGGTCAACACGCAGGGTCCGGAACTGCAGAATCTTCTCGTGCTTATCGCAATTCACATGCATATGCTGTGTCTCAACAAAGTTTTTTTACGTCGTGGAATCTTCCAGATTACCTGTCACACCTAGAACAGATGCTTCCAACGGACACACCTCAACCCTTGGAAGTTTGTGCTGGCATCTCAGGCGCTGGCGCTCCAGGTTCCAGAGGAGACGGTTCCGAAAGAACAATGGAGAGAGGTGTCAAAGTGAAATGGCCAAGCAAGAGGATGAGCGTTGGCGATATGAACAAGCGTGTTCGAGCATTAGTCGAGTGGGTTGGAAGGGAACAGGCTGGTGCACTTGATCGCGGACGCCGTCGAGAAGCCTTGGAGAAGGCTCTCCGACAACAGCCCGAGAACGTCTTGGATGGTGTGGGCCTTACAGGTGATACTGATATGGAAGTGGTGGTGGATGAGGCAACCGCAGTTGATCAACAAAATAAGGAATCCTTCGCAGCTCAAGCAATCTCGGAACGTGCATTAGAGATATCCACTTCAACAATGAAGATGATGGAAGAGCTCATGGAGGAACTCATCGGATTTCAGGAGAGGTTTGGTCCAGGTGCGAAACACAGGGAGCGAGAGAAAAGATTGGTAGTTTAGTGTTTATTATTTAATATATTATTAAATAATTGTCTAATTTAATTTGGCACAGCCACCGAATCACTGCACGCGTAAACATATCTTGCTTACTGCCTGAGGGACCTGAAAGCGACGTCAAAATGAATGCCTCAATTTCTCATATTGTTGATCACTTTCTCAACGAAGACACTGGCAGCAATGACGAACCAGACTTGTCTCATGCTGGCGACTACACATCTCACATGGAAGAACTCTTTGACGAAGAAGCTGAAGGAGGCGACGATCCTTACGAGGATGAAGAGGAAGGCTTCATATACAATGGCGCTGATGTTGTCGATACCCCTACCGGTTATCGGGAACAGTTGCTGGACGTTCTCGGGCCAGATCATATCGAAGACGACGGGTCCGACTCCGACGTTCTGGAGGTGGAAAACTCTCTGTTATATGACCAGCATATAGACGACGAACCCTTGGTGAGTGAATGTAGTGGCATGCCATATATTCCACCCATAACGGTTCTGGATTCTCTGCAGCAGCATGTTGATGACATATTCTCAGAAAATTCTCCCTCAAATTCCTCATCAGGACCTTTGACGCCTCCATCGCGCATGTCCTCTCCTGATTCAAAAACGTCTTACTTCAAATTGGCGAGACCTTTCCTTCACCCTGCTGTCTCCCGACTTCGTTCATACACCCCACAAGCTTCAAGAATAAGTCACGATGGGAGTGTAGCAAGTTCTCATTCCCATCTTTTCGACGGAAATTCTCCTTCTCCGTCCCACTTTTCATCTATATCACGTGTTTCGTCTGTGTCACATTTGCAAACTACATCATCTACGAAGCAAGATGACGCATCCAACGGCGAAAGAAGTCGCGAGGTCTTCAGGTGGACGGAACTTCAAGGGATCATGCCGACCATATATACAAATCTTTCACCGAAAGCGTCTAATCTGCTTAGCATTTCGTCTTTAGGAAGGCCAACCGTGTTGGCTGCAAACGGTTTAATATGCACAGGTACAGATGATGGAAAGGTAGTTGTTCACGATTTCAAACAAACCTTGATATGTATTTGCGAAAGCAATGTACAAGGTAGCTTTTCACTGCTTCATGCAGGAACGTATCTAACCTTCCTTTCTTGTAGGTAACTCTCTTGGAGCAGTCACAGCCGTTGCGTTGTCTCATGATCATACCTTTGTCGTGTCTGGCCATGTTACGGGTCACATTGCACTCTATAATCTCAAAAGCCCTCGGAACCCCGTACGTGTTGTTCCACCAACTACTTTGGCGGCAGTTTCGACTGGGCGAAAGGAAGGTCATCTCCAAGGATCGAAAATTATCAATGTAGGCTTTGTTGCAGGTCGACACACTGCAATTGTTTCGGCGGACGACCATGGCCTTGCTTTCTTCCATTCTCTGGGTAAAATCCTCTTTGTAGAGGCCTCAGACATCCTTCGTATTCTTGGGAGATATCCAGATGGTTCGTTTCCCAGGGCGCCCCTGAAGACACCCTTGGTATCATCCTCTATCCCTGCCTTTTCGCCAGCGGTAGACGCCCCTCAACGACGCAAATCACGTTACATGATCCTAGCGATGTCTCCACTTCCTCTTGGTACCGCGCCCCATGCTACCGACAATTACCATGCAGTCGCATTACTTACTCCCACTAAGCTTGTGGTCATTGGTTTAAAACCTTCTCCCAGAACATGGTTCAAGTGTCCTCGTGAAGTTGACGAAGGGGGTTCATGGAGATCAAGATCGAAATGGATTGGCTCACTGGCTTGGTTTCCCTGCGTAATACGTTCCTCACAATCTGAGCCGGAAATAGTTCAACCCGGACGAACAGAGAACGACTTTTCGACCACCCCTATGCTTGCCTATTCCTGGGGAAGCTCTCTACATATAGTAAAGGTTGCTGAATCTAGGATAAAACAGGTTGTCAAAAATTCCACAACTGGAAAGGCAACCGAAATTGAAGTTGGGACCCTAAATTATGAGCGTTTCGGGCAGTGGTCGGCAGATGACGACATAATCAGCGTACAATGGCTGAATGTTGATGTGGGTTTGGTTCTCGCCTGCAGAAAAATACGAAATCTTTCTAAACTCTGCAATTATAGCAAATCATCGTTGTCACCCCTGGTCATTTGGGAGTCTATGATTTGAAAGTGTCTAAATTGGTCGATCAGATCACTTTCAAGGGCTTATCTCTTGTATCGCCAACTGCTCATGCTACTGATAAATTGTTGGATCGAGACAACGATCCAGTCGCTCATAGCGTCCGTGTCTACAAGGGAAAAGTGTTTTTACTTGTGAGCTTCAACACATTCACGGTTGCTATTACTCATTTCAATGTCATAGGAACGAGATCGACTGGTTGTGGGCACATTGCTAACATGGGCCGACCGTGTGCTTTCACTGGTGAAAGACGGCGATTTCTTAGGTGCCATTGACCTCGTTCAGTCATACTATATCGACAAAGCGCCTGGCAACAGGAACAACCTTCCTGATGACCCCAATCTTAGAAAGCAAATGATCGGCGAAAAAATAAGAAGCCTCATGGACGCCTCTACTCAATACACCTTTTCCCAGGATAGAATGACTGATAACACCCACATTACACCGGATAATAGAGGTGTGGATCGTACATCACTTTTCGAAGGCCTTGTCACAGTGTGCTGTCGCGCCTGTGTCGCATTGGATGACTTTGAGTTCTTGTTTGAGGACCTCTTCCAACGATATGACGATTCTGGAATTTCCTCCATTTATCTTCAACAACTGGAACCATTTGTTTTAAGCAATGACATCCGCCACGTCCCGCCACGGATCACTCAAAAACTAGTTGCTTTACATGAAAAAGATGGGCGACCAGACCATGTTGAACGTATTATCTGGCATATGGACCCCTCCTGTCTCGATCTCAACCAAGCAATACATATCTGTCAACAGTACCATTTATACGACGCTTTGATTTACATATACACTCGTGCCATGCGCGACTATGTCGCTCCCGTTGTCATGCTCCTTGGCCTCATTCGACAAGTCCGGCAGTACAGGAGGTCTCAGATTACTTCTATGAAGACATCTGGAACACTTGTAGGATTCGACTCAACCATGGAAGCTATCATTATCAGTGCATACAAAGTATATCCTTATTTGGCCAACACACTGTCGGGACTCACGTATCCCAGCGAAGATCCTCTGACCCTAGAAGAAGCTCTTTATGCCAAAAGGGAGGTTTACACTTTCTTGTTCTTCGGTCGCTCCAGTGTATGGCCAGTAGGGGAAGGAGGAAGATTGGTCTTGACATCTGACGAAGAAGGCGGGGTGGAGCCAACCTACCCTTATGTTCGACAACTACTTTTCTTCGACTCCGAGTCGTTTCTACATTCCCTTGACATTGCGTTCGAGGACGCCTACCTCAATGATAAATTCCTCACTGTCAATCGCCTTGTGATCGTCCGGATTCTGCTGGAAATCTTATCTTCCGGCTCATTACTACAAGAGGATGTCACATTGGTTAACATTTTCATCGCCCGAAATGTTCCGAAATACCAACAATTTCTTGAGATCGCTCCCACCGTACTGCATAGGGTATTGATTGGACTTGCAGAGGATCCAGATGCCAAGACCCGCGAGGATCGGCAACTCGCCGCAGAATATCTCCTCTCTAATTATAACCCACACGAAATTGAGCGAGTGACTGAACTTTTTGAAAGCGCTGGATTTTTTAGAATCCTCAGGGCCTGGTATCATCGTGATCACCAATGGGCCCGGCTCCTATCAACGTATATCCACGATCCCGATTCAACATCTCTGGATCTATTGGATAAGATTGAAGAACTTATTCTTCTGTCTTCCCGTACAAATAAAGGTGTTTTGCCAAACGAACTCATCAGCATTGTCTCCGAATCTCTTCCCCGACTATTAGATGCCGATATTGCGGGTACAGCTGCTCTCATCGACAAACTCATCCCTGAGCTTCACAGCCAAGCCCTGGAGATATTTAATACAAATCTCGACCCTGACCAGGACTGTCACGAATACCTTCAAAGCCTCTTGCATCCAAGTAGCGGAGAGGGTGGACACATCTGGCAAAAAACCGGACACAGTCACAATGTGCCTCAGCGTCTTCAACAGATGTTTATCGCTCTCCAGTGTCGTTTCAATCCCACAGAAGTCATTCCAACTTTGCAGCACCTTGTCAAAAATAATATTGACCTTCCTGAGGTTTTGGAAACTTGCGAGTCTAATCAAGTTTATGATGCCGTTGTTTGGGCCATTGATTGGCAAGGGGACCCCCAAGGTGCTCTCTTGAAGGCGGATACATCTCAGAAGCGAATATCACTCAAAATTCTGGAGACACTCAATCTTGACCCGTGTTCGCCTAGTATTGCTCGAGAACTGGATTCATTACAAGCCATTGCAAAAGTCAGTCGCGATATCTGTTTGGAACGCTCTCAAGGATCTTCAATAGAAGTACCCCTGGAAGACATGTGGTACAAATTATTAAACAGTCAAATCCACAGTGTTCAAATCATTTCTGGGTCTATGCAAACTCACCAATCTAGTGACGCCGACAACGAACAACAGGTGCATCTTCTATCTTCTTTACGATCTCTTGTGCAAGCTACATTCAGCACACTTGTCACGGTCACGTCCACCAGCGCAGTGTCATTTCCTCGGCTGTTCAAACGATTGGTCAACTCCACTCCGCAATCAACAGGGTCACATTACAACGAGTTTCGAATAATTCTGACTGGGATGCTAGAATCCTACCGTTCAGATGAGGATCTCCTGATCATGTTGAAGCACCTGGTGGATAGAGATTTGTTCGACATTGTCGCACAAGTGACGCGTGAGCGAACATCCGGTTGGGTCTCGCGCCGAGGAACATGTCGGTATTGTCGCAAGTCGTTGGCGCCTTTGAACGTCGTTTCATTATCTCATGGTCCTGTCAACGTCAGCATCCATCAGATCATAGTCTCACGGACGGGTGTCATTTATCACAGGAATTGTAAACCACCGGATGCCTTACCCTAGCCATTTAACCTACTTTTTTCGAGGACTGAGATGTGGTTTGCTAATTCAGTAATAATATCGAGGACAAATGTACAGTACTACATTACACATTAATCTCCGTCTGCAAAAACCATTTCTTTCAAGTTGCGGAAATTCTGGTTCGTATCCACATTGACATGAAGTGATTTTGCGTCCTTCCCAAATGCTTCAGCGTCTAAACTCATCTGAGCGCGAATCCGTTCTTCATCTCTACCCTCTTCAGTCGAATTTGTGCTACCGAATAGAGAAAAGGTCGATTTTTTGCCCTTCTTAAGTCGTATAAGTGCTTCTTCTGTCTTTCTCATGGCTGTGAGGTAGCTTATATATCTAAATATGCCCAATTAACTGTGAGCGGAATCATTCTACCGGGGCGAACTTGCCGTTGGGTGACGTTGTCAAAAACTTCAGTGGCATAAGTCTTCATGAAATGTTCCTTCAAAAGATAACCAGGTCCTTCCGCAACGCCGATCGCGAAAAAGCTTTTGATGGGTCGCAAAACAGAAGACACAAAATAACTGGGTTCCGTAGGATCTCTTTTATTGGACATTGCCCTGAACTGGGAAGGAATGCTCCGAACTGGCAGCAATGCATCGCAACAGCGCCTCGTCAGTATCACAATAATCTTGTGTGAGAGTGATGGGATGGCAGAAGTCAGCCCAGCAAGTGTTTCACGGATAGCGCCTGACAAAACAGAGTTTGTTATCCAGCAGTGAAATCAGAGGAAGATAGGGTAAACTTACTTTCTGTTTGCAGATCCTCAATGTGACTGGTTTCAGGCATCATCATGGTAATTACTTGATGCCACAGGGTAAGCATATTGGTTTCTAGAACCTTGATGTCGATGATAATAGCCGAATATTGTTTGAGCAGGGCATCGTCTGCAGCAACGTTCTCAACCGACGGCATGTCCGGTACTGGGGTAGGGGCACGGGGAATATTAGGAGATGTTGAAGACTGTCGTCCCACGTAACTCTTTTGCCACAACTACTTCGAAATAAGAACTTACCTTTTCTTGAATGGATAATTTGGGTAGAGTGTCTATGGTTGCCAGAGATTCATCCAACCAGACTTTATAACGGTTCAAAATCTAGAGAGAGCAATAAGGGCCGTGAATGGAAATGAGATTTCGTCGACAGACTTGTAGTGTTAGCCTCCAAAACCTATGGCATAATTCTGGAATATATATTTCTGAGCTCCAGCTGGCAGAAACAGCAATCCAGACAGCGCCAGCTTGTGGCGTAGCAAATGAGTCGCTCTCTTTTTTCAGTCGTCAGTTGAGCTCTTGATGAAGGGTGTGGGATGACGTACTTTTCAGATTCGGTTCTAAGCGTTCTAGTGATAAAACATCTTCCAAGGAACCAACAATCTCTTTCCATCTCAGCTGAAAATATACAGGCAATTGCCACCGGCGTTGAAAGGCTGTATATGTTGGATCTCGGCGCATTGTTTCTACCGTTTGCAAAGATGGTGCCAGTAATTCAAGCGATCGAATAAATGCTTGCGTTGTTTCATAATGCTTGGCAGTTTAATTAGCATCGACATCTTCCGAGCAGTACAGAACGTACCTTCCGAAAATCATTTGGTCTCCCAGCCGCGAAAACGACACTACCAATCTCGTCCACAATCGCCCTGCTAATTTCGCTCCAAACCACATTCGTCAAGATTTGAAATCCTTTCCTGTCATTGTCCCTTTGGCCATCAGATACGGAAGGTTCTACAAGCCTTTTTACTCGCGAAATAGACGACGATGGTTTGAGCATAACTTTCTCGGCCAAATCCATGATTCGACTAAGGTCGCGTTCTACAAAACGAAGGATTTGATTGTACAATCTTGCAAGAGAATCATCCATGTCATCCAACAAGTAGGCCTTGGGTAGATCATCAACCGAATTCGGTACGGCATGTATGAATTGTTTCGGGACAAACGCCGTGAAGGGTGTGTATGGTATTTGATGCACCAAATTGTTTGAAGTCAAGGGTCCGGGGCCAGTATTGTGAAAGGGAGTATGAGGAACAATAGGTGAATGAGGAACCGTAAGGGCTCCTGGGTATATCGTCTAGAGAGCTTAGCTTACGATCGCTAGAACTAAAAGACGTAACTCACCTTTTTAACAAAATTACGAACAACTTCTTGACGAATGACATCCTCTGCATCTCTCCATAATCCAAGTGTGTCATATGTGCGAAGACACTCAGTTAAATCTGCTATCCATTTGCTCTTCTCTAGTTCTGACCCGCGGCTCTCTCCTTTGGAATCGGCTAATAATAGAACAGTTTGGGTAAAGAGTTGGTCGAGGTCAGATGATAAGGTTGAGCGGACTCTGTCGATACGCTATCGAGTATGAGTGACAGATACGAAACGAAAGGAATGTCGCTGACCCATTGAATTTGTTCGACAAATGAACAGTTTTCGGAACGAGCCTTGCGAGCGTGGTAAAGCAGTTGAGTGTATTCAGCAGCAACACGTCCGAGATGTTTCGCTCGATTGCCTCGAAGTCTAAGAATTTGGGAGTAAAATTCTTACTCGTAGAGAGAACAGATGTGGAAAGCCTACTTTTCGTCCGGGTTATCTTCGCCTTGAGTCGTGTAATTCAGAAAATTAGACGCGGTAATATCCATGGAGCCTTTAAGTTCTTCATCTGGAGCAGCAATCAACAACATTGTTTCTAGTCTCGTTAAAGATTCGGATATCTTGAGGAGGAGATGTAGCAAGGCCTTGCAGGAATATTAAGTAGTTGAGTTATAAGCAGCATCTTTGGCTAGAATAGGACCGACTTTTTCTTCACGGAGGATAGCACGTTTTGAAAGCTTGTCATGAATGGCATTCTGAATATCCTGCAATTCTCTCTTGGATTCCTGTGAACATGAGATAGGGTTGCAGGGATCAGTGATACAGACTGCAGCGACGTCAATGAGACCTCACAAGAACTTTTACTCTGAGGTTGGCAAGAGGATATTTCAATCGATCCAACCGTACCCCTTCGTCACGTAGGTCAGTACTCAGACTAATGAAGGCCTCATAATCATCATTAATAAGCTTGACAAGCTCTTCCTTAAGGTCTGTGAGATATTGCCGAAGTTCTATTCGTAGGTCGGAAAGAGAAATATGTGACCTGGCTAGAAGAAACTCCTCGACATTGAAAACTTGGGCACTTAAGTACTTGTCATCATGAGAGAGCGGGTGGTGTTCTGGAAGATGGCGGTTTACTGGCAGAGATTGTTGCAATAGGGATGCGGCTTCCCGAATTGCCAGCTCATCCGCCAGCCGTTCTAATTGGTAAGGATCGCGGTCGCTGTTCTGGGGTGACAAAGACATTTGGTCAAGGGACAAGTCATAACGTAGTACCTCACATCAAATCAAGTTACTCATCAGCGCCTATATATCATAACTGATTTCTATTGCAACCACTGAACTAGTATGTCTGGTTTGACTCAAGCCCAGCTATCTGTCTTTGCTTCTGCTCGAGAGGAAAGGAAATGGAATAAAGTAAGCACATAATATTCGCGTCATACCCGATTGCTTACGTACGTATGGTAGTTGAGTGAGAAAATGAGCATCTTTCATGAATGGTTCAAACAAGAATGTTAGTATGCACTCATATCTATTGTGTTGAAAAATCTTTTAGACAGCCTTTTTTGTCAACAGTCAATACTTTATATGAGGTAGCAGTGCCAACGTGAACTCAAAAGTCAATGGCTAATCCAATACAGCTCTCAGATGGCTCATTCACTAGGCATGGTATGTCTCTTCATCATTACCTCGACAGCGCCAGGACTATGAACCATCGTATGTAACCTACTATGGATTTTTATTCCGACGTGAAATTGATTACTTTATTTATTTAATTTTAGACTTGACTATGCATCACACCATCGAGGAGCGCCATTTGTTCCCAATTTTAGCAAACACTATGTCTCAATTTTCGCAAAATGACCACGGCGATGGCGCTCACATACTGTCCCACAGAGGCATTCACGATGGTATTTTTTTCTATGATATAGATTGCTGATCACTTTCGATCATATCCCTCATTACAGGTTTATTAAATTTAGAAAAGCTGGTAGAGAAGTGGACAGAAGCGCCATCCACTTATTCACCAACAGAAATGCGGGCATGTTTGGACACCTTTCGAGAGGTTCTCTTTCATCATCTCGATGAAGAGGTGGGTGATCCTATGCACACAAATTTTCAGTGGTTGATATCAGTGTACTTTTCCGCCAAGGTTGCTGACCTCCGAGGAGAAAACCTCGTGAAATACATGACACTGGAAGATTTGGAAAGGATCCCTATTTAATGCAGAGTAGAATGGCCCATCCCTGACTCCGCGAAATACCAAATTGTACTTAGTCTAAGTACTACCTATGACTTGCCTTACAAGGAAATTGGTCTTCACACCACTGCCGCGACTCTTTGCTCGCGTCCAAATTTCGAATATCCATTTCCTAATAACGTACCCGAGCGATGGATGAGTCGGGTATTGACGCTGTAGCGACTACACTTGGAGAAGAACTGATTTCCAGGATTCTTGAAAATAACTCAGTGGAGATAATTTCAGGGTTGTTGGATTCCGGGTCTCCAGTGTGGTATCAAAATGAAATCGAGGGCATTTCACCGTTGCATGCTGCGGCGTTCGTGCAGGACGCTGAGCTTGTGAAATTGTTGATCGAGAAAGGAGCCGTTTGGAACGCTGGTTGGTTATCGTCACCTCTCGCCTGTTGCACAAATTCTAATGAACAATATCGTAATAGTTGACCACCTGAAAAATACAGCTGGAGATATCGCTCTGTCCTTCAACAACGTAGATATTTATACGTCGATCCGCGATGCAGGCATCCGTTCAGGTGCATCCCCGATCTGAAATGTATCTGGACTTCCATAGTTTGCTGAGATATCGCAGAACTTCTCCTTGGCTTACTCGGGACTCGTACATTGACCGATTCTTCCACCCTGCTCCTTCATGCAACGGATGCCACTGCCTCTGGCTCGTCGGATGCATTTCTTAAGTCGAAGGTGAGGTACAAAGTGGAATATAGCCAAAGCATATGTGTCCTCGACGTCGACGGGGAGGAAATTGGTGTTATGATGGGCTGGGAGGAAGACATCATGCGCGAAACAGTGCAAAAGCTGTGTCTGGATCACCCCAAAGCTTCGGGGCTGAAAGTATTAAATATCGGCTTCGGATTGGGCATCGTGAGTTCATTTTTCAAACACAAAAACTCATGTTGGAGGTAATCATAATCATGATCAAAAGATTGACAGCCTTTTTCAATCTCTGCTCTCTCATCCAATTCAGCATGTCATAATTGAAGCACATCCTGACGTTTTACAACATATGCGAGAGACTGGATGGTACGATAAGTCTGGGGTCAAGATTCTGGAAGGCAAATGGCAAGATTTCCTTGACAGTGATGACTTGCTGGGCTCGGGTGGATTCGATATGATATATACAGACACGTTCTCAGAGGACTATAGCGATTTGCGGCAATTCTTTGAATATCTACCTGATCTAATGGCCGACGACGATTCTCGTTTTAGCTTTTTCAACGGCCTTGGGGCAACCAGTGAGTTTATGCCCGAGAGATTCTGCCAAATTTCACAATGTATTGACTTTGATTTACAGATCCATCTTTCTATGATATATACACCCATATATCCGAGCTTCACCTTTCTAGTGTTGGACTCTATGTTGATTGGAGTGATATAGATGTTAGTCTTGACATCGAGGAAGACAGATGGGGCCAAAGTCGTGAATATTTTTCGTTGCCTATATATCGGTTACCAATTGGGCGAATGAAACCCACCGGTAGCTGAGAAGCCACTCGTACTTACCAAAGGATTCGAGAGACTATTAAAATATATTCATTTACCTGCCGCGTTATCTTGTATTGCCCAACTAGGACACTAACCATTTGACTACTTATATCATCGTTATTTAGATAATAATAACAGTCAGCTCGGGCCATTGCTTTCAAACCACTGGTCCACTGCGAGTTCACATACTTCCAATCGCAAGTTGAAGCTGTAACTGCGCGCACGGGCAAAGTTTGGTAGCTGTTTTACAGGCCTTGGATAGTTAGTGCGATGACAATTCACAGTCTCTATATCTACGACAGGTAAATATTTCCCTCACGTATTTTTCTAGGCATTGCTTACTTTGTTTGTGATGCAGGCATTGTATCTGTGTATACTATCAAGACTGGCATCGTACAAAGCGTCCCAAACCTGCAGCTGAAGGAGGAATATTTCCTGGCGTTTCCCAGGCAGTCTCCCCTGTTCCTTCGACTAGAGCAGAAGTCAATGCAGGATCGTCTTCGGGTTTCAATAGTCCTCGAAACACACTCTCATCCACAACCGGCATGGTTCTTGCAATGAACGAAAACTCAAATCAATTGCCCACCACACCTCTGCTACAATCTCCATCGATTCCAGCGGCTTCAAGTACAGGTTTACCTTTCGATGAAGAAGCAAAACTCGTCTACGGCGTTGTAACCTCGTTACGGAACATGATCAAAAAACTATCTGGCCGGTATGTGATTTCTCTATCCAGCATCAGGATGACCCCACTCAAAATTGCACCCCAGAGACGAGCAATTTGTCAATTACCGCACCTCTGCATACAAGCTTCACTTGTTTGAAACCTTGTCAGGTTACAAATTCGTAATGCTCAGCGACCCAAAAACCGATTCTTTGCGTTTCGTGTTGCATCAGATATACGTTGGTCCCTTTCTAGAGTACGTTGTACGGAATCCTTTGATTAAGATGGACTCGCGGCAACAGGGCATAGACAACGAGTATTTCAGATCAAGCGTCGACAGACTCATCCGAGCCCATTCTGTCTTTGCTTAAAAAGGACGATTTGATTTGAATCATTCTAATTTCCAAAATTAAGCTCTAACGATACATTGGAAAAAAGGTATCTATGTCATGAAGAAATCCGATTTTGTCCACTATATTCCTAGCCCTTGGCATTGCTCCCCATGCCGTCTTGTTCCTTCTCGAATTGCTGCCTTAGCACGTTCATTAATGAGGTTTTCATGGCGCGTTCCGGAGCGTTCTCCTCCTTATCTTCACCATCTCCTGCCACAGCTTCGTCCAATGCAAGTTTGGTCTCCCCGAGTCGAAGCATGTCCTCCTCGATAGTACCTTTGGAGATAAGCTTCACGACTTCTACATCTCGCTTCTGACCTATCCGGTATGCTCGATCTTGAGCTTGGCGATCATTGTGAGGATTAAAGTCCTGATCAAACCTTCAAACGAAGTGTGAGCAGAAAAGCAAGGAAAAAACTTCGAGGACATACATAATCACAACAGATGCTGCAGTCAAATTGATCCCCATGCCTACCGAAGTGTCAGAAGTGTCAGAAGTGTCATCAGCTGAAAGTGACATCCATCCATACCGCCCGCTTTTGTGGATAACAAAAATATAGGAATTGATTCGTCTTCCGTGAACTCATCGACAAGAGTCTGACGGATGTCAACTGGCGTGCTACCAGTAAGGATAAGATACCTTGTATCCTTGTGTTTGAAGATGGCTTGAAGGATGTCCAGGATTTGAGTAAACTGATTGAACAAACTTTGGTTAGGTTACGTCGTGTAAAAGGAATGCATCAGGGCTGACCTGGGAGAAGATAAGAACCTTCCTCCCTTCACTTTCGTATCTTACAAGAAGGTTCAATAGGACCTGCACTTTCCCAGCATCGATGTAACATTCTTGATCCTGGAGGTATTTCCGAGTAGACTGGCAATTGCTCATGCTTAGCAAATGAAATCATGGTGTTTGTGAGACGAACCTTGTAGGTCGCACAAAAAACTTGAAGTTCAGCATCAGTCATGACAGACATATCTTCCTTCACATGGTCAAAAATTGCACCCCGTCTCTTGAAGTCGGGTTCTTTCAAAAGCTGCCTGGTGATTCCTATCAAGGTCTCATCCGAAAATCGAGTGCGAAATAACATTGGATGTGAGGCAGCCTTTCGAAGGTCCATTAACACGTTCGTGCTGTTCTCGGAGTATAATTTATCTTTGGGGCGAGCATACATTCGCGATTTCTTGGCTGGCTTCCCACTGGGAACTTCAGTTCCAGCCTCAGGTCCAGCTTCGATAATCGTGTTGCGCGAGCGTCGGAGAGTATCGCGATAAATAGTCCTTTGAAGATCAGTCATGTCGCACCACTCAATACGCTCAGTCTTATTGGGGAGATCTTTCAAAACCTTCTCGACAAAACATTAGCAACCATCACAGGCCATGGGAATACCATTCACCTGGTCCTTTCGTCGCCGTAGCACGAAAGGCGTCATCATCTTTTTGGCACGGGAAATACGCTCTTGCGAAAGCAATGTTACCTTGGTGTCTCCCTTGACTTTAAATATGGCGCGTAGTGAGGGCATCGCGTCAGCAAACTGGTCGGGTAAAATAAAATTTAGGAGAGACTATAAATGTGAGGTCGATCAATGCCTCAAGTAACGATAAAGAGAGATACCAACCACAAGCTCTTGCAAGTTGTTCTGGAGCGGGGTACCGGTAAGTAGAAGCCTCCAGTTTGAACCGAACTTCAGTAACGATTGATAGCGTTGAGACTGGAAATTCTTCAGGACGTGACCTTCGTCATAAACACAACACTAGGGCAGGAGGCATTAGTTGAGTTCACAGATACAATGGTTGACTTACATCCCACTCTATCTTTCGAAAGAATTTCCGATCACGGTCGTCACCTTGTGCCAGATTGTAGGTAGTAATCAGGACTTCCCAGCCTTCTGACGTCTTACTCTGGCACCTCTGTGTATCCGACAAAGTTGCACGAAGGAGGGGGCGCTCATTCTTATCGGCATAGTAGGTTTGAACAGCAATCGAAGGTGCAAAGCGAGCGAACTCGCGGCACCAATTCTCGAGCGTTGAAGACCTAATGGGCAAGGTTGAGCAAATTACTCAGCGAAAGAGAAAAAGTCAACACACGGCACCACAATGAGGTGAGGCCCTTTGTTTCCTTGTTCCTTGAGGTATGCAAGAAAGCTTATAACTTGAATAGTTTTCCCAAGGCCTGAGTGACAAATGAGTTCAGAACCGTCAGGCTGTGAGTTCTGACAATACGTACCCATCTCATCTGCCAAAATACAGCTTAAATTACGGCAATATAGCAAATTAAGCCAATTTACACCAAGAAGTTGATATTCTTTCAACGACACATTATCAGACAGCAATGTTGGCTGATTTGTGAGATATTTTTGCGCCTTGTGATGTTTTAGAGATCCTAACGAAAGAAGACTGAGAGAACCATCTTCAGCACCATCCAAGGAGTTGGCATTCTCGCCGTTGAGGTTCCATGAAGAGATAGTAGCGCGCAATGAAGCACCAATCTGCTCACAATCCTCAAGGACGTTGTCAACCGACCCATAACCTTTTAAGATTGCCGTGCAGTCTTCGAACATGCGGGGACTAATACCACTTGGGCCTGCTTTTTTCTTCCCTTGCCCAAGCTTACTTTTTATGTCGTCAGTTGATTGAAAGGGTCGAAGAGATATGATAGTCTCGGCTTGTTCTCGGGTGCAGCCTCGTCAGAGGAGAAAATCAGATTTCTGACCTAATTGAGAGTAAGAAACTCACCTGTCAATTCTTGCAAGGCTTCAGAGGCAGATGAGTTGAGGTATTCCATGGCTCTGTTCTCATATGTATTTTCCAATCGTCCTCGCTTTCTATCCCGGTCGTCATCACTATCGTCTTCGAAGTCAGGTTCGGAATCGGAATCGATTAATAACTTCTTCGCTCGCTTGCGTTGAGGTACTTTGATAGCGGGCGTGAATGGGGATGCTGGAGATGGGGCAGTGAGGTCAATGACAGATTTTTGGGTTAAAGGCGTTGATGGTATCTTGGCCTCCAAAACAGGTCGATTGGCATAAATCATAGATTTCTTCCCTTTCTCCTTCAGAACTGCTCTTTGCGCTTTGAAAGCGTCATCAATTTCTTTTACCCTACCTAATACCTCTTTCTCAACTTTGGCGGGCACAGCAGGATATGGCGACCAGCTATTGTCAGACAACAATTCGGTTGCCTTCTTCACATCGCCGCCAGCTTGATTCCAGGCTGCCTGGACACGCGCAACGGACTCCGTAGGCATCGTCATCTTAAAGCGTATGAATCTTTGGTCCTGTGAAGCCTCCGATATTGCATGCGAGTCCGGGGAGGGACTCGGTCTGTACTTGGTCAGACGGGGTTTCGAAGGACCGGCCAATATTAGACTAGGTTCTTGCAAAGAATCATCTGAGGACATTGACGTGGCATCAATTCCGATAGTTGGAATACGGCGTCGCTGGCCAGCACGTTGAATATCTGGGGACGGAGGCGACTCTGGGGTAATGAACGCGTCTTCCGATGTCCTGCGGTTGACCTTTTTCCGGGGAGGGCCTTCTTCTTGAACATACTGATCATCTCCATTCCATTGACGACGTAATGACGCGTGAGCTGGTCCTCCATGAGAAATAAACCCGCTCGGCGCAGTTAACGGATCCAAAGTCAAGTTAACTCTTGGTTGCGCCCATCCATTGGCAAAAGTTGAACTGGATGTAGATGCCACGTCCTGACCATAGTGATGACTGTAAGGATGCTGTGGCATCCCAAAAGTCTCTTGAGGTGAGAGGGGGCTTGAGTTTGGGATAAGTACATTGCCTAGAGTAGGTGTGGAGGGGAAAAATCGAGAAGGTCGGCTCGCATCCCTCGACTGTGAGGGTGGTGGTGGATATGAAGGCTGCCCAGAAGCCTCCGTTATAGATAGCGGCGACGCCTCAGCGAATTGGGTATGATTCTTTTGCTGTTTTTTGCTGAATCTGAGCTGGTCTAACACATTTCTCTAGGGAAAGGATCAAAATAACATGAGAAATAGAGGCGATCTGGACCTGAGCTCAGTATGCTAACTTTATTTTCCCCTGAGGACTCTGTAGTAGATATCATGGACAGTATTCAAGAAATATTGGATAAGTGAGAAAGAAATGGTTAGAGTAAAGGGCGATGGTGTCAATAGATGACAGCAGCGTGTTTGTATCGGAGAGTCAATAATTACATAATAATGAGGTGTTCTAACTTCTGAACTGTCTTGCTTCAATGCTTGTAATTGATGTAACTAGACTAGATAGGCTTGAAATATAAATACAGTCGAACCTCTCTTAACCCATACCCTCGGCCTAAGGTATGAGTTATTAGAGCTCATGGATTTCGAAAGGTATGCTAAAAATAGACTCGAAAAATCAGAAAAAAAATCAGGACTATTAATTCATGCTAAATGAGGTTGCTAATATAGATGTAGATGAGAACAATGATTTCTGAAAGAAATCAGTTAAAATTGCATCTTCCATACTCATCAGTACTTACAGTCATACACCGCCCAGTGGGACACTGGCAGTCGACCTTTTCTCCTTCCTCATGCTCTATACTGCCTCGGAGTTGATTGTAACATATTCATTAGATGTCAGCCTATCTTCTGACAAGTGCTTGTCCCACTATTATATGTATTCACAAGAGTAAAATGCGAAATATTAGGGGGAAAAAAAAAAAAAAAAAAAAAAAAAAAAAAAAAAAAATAAAAAAAAAAAAAACAATTTTTTTTTCTTTTTTTTTTTTATTTATTTTTC
>Ga0193743_1000294_pt1 | contig 39033 bp, 39 predicted proteins | sample L2c2metaG_FD_143038 | JGI IMG/M metagenome (GOLD analysis project Ga0193743, IMG submission 143038) | Soil microbial communities from a riparian zone of the East river system, Colorado, United States - L2c2 | ecosystem: Environmental > Terrestrial > Soil > Riparian zone | place: USA: East River... | reverse complement strand
CCTTCTGCCCTTCTGGCTGTGGGCCGAGGTTCTGTTGCGCCCTGGAGCGTACGCGAGATGACGACCTTGTCAGCCTGGTTCTCACAATGCAGCGCGATCCGCTCGCAACTGCCGGCGTCACCCGGGTTTGGTATGAGGGAGGGAAGCGCGACGATGAAACGGCAAGTGTGCAGTTTCGTACTCATCGGATTTCTGGCTGCCGGTGCCGGTGTCATAGTCGCTCAACCGCCAACTGCCGCGCAGGCGCAAAGCACCCCGTTGCAAGCCGCCTCTCGGGGAGGGAATCTCTCCGTCGGTCCACCCTCGGAAAAATCTGAGAAACCTCTTGCGCACATGAGCAAGCGGTACAAACTCACCCCGGAGCAGCAGGCCCAAGTCAGATCGATCCTTTTTAAGGAAGAGCAGGACATGCAGACTGTGTCTGCAGATACTTTCATGTCGGGTGGGAACAAGCGCGAGGAGGCCGCCAGCCTCCACGACGCGAGCCAGCAGACGATCGCGGCGGTTTTGACCAAGAAGCAAAAACATACATTCGATGTTGACGAGAAGCGCCGTGCCTGGATGGACGGTCGCCTGCCGGAGCCGAATCCTGGTCCGGCGCTAAACGGTGGTTGGTAAAGGAACACGGAGGAAACACAACGATGAAACGGCAATTATGTAGTCTCGTACTCACTGGATTGCTGGCAACCGGCGTGATGCTCGCCCAGGAGCCAGGGTCCGCACCCGATCAAGCCGCTCCCCAGGGGGATGCTGGTGGCATGGGTGGCCACCATGGCGGCGGCAACATGATGGATCCCGATCAGCGACTTGCTCATATGACCAAGCGCTACAAGCTCACCGCTGACCAGCAGGGCCAGATCAAGCCCATCCTGCAGGACGAACAGCAGCAGATGGAGGCGATGCGTTCCGACACGTCGACCCCGCAAGCTGACAAGCGCGCGAAGATGATGAGCACGCATCAGGCGAGCACGCAGAAGATCGAAGCTGTTCTGACAGATGAACAGAAGCAGAAGTTCGAAGCTGACCAGCAGAAGATGCAGGAGCGTCGCGCCGAGCATCGGCACGGCGGAATGAATGGAGCGGGGGGAGCACCTCCGTCCGATGCAGGTCAGCCACCCGCACCACCGCAGTAGTCTCCTCTGAGGCTTCAGTACAAAAAGAGGGCCGCAACTGCGGCCCTCTTTTTTGGGTTGCTCTGAGTTGCTTTAGAAGCTGAGTTTCAACGCAGCCTGTACCTGCCGCTGGTCGTTGGAAGTTCTTGAACAGCAGCATTCAGGTTATTGAAATGCGGACCACACGCCTGCTGCGGGCCGCCCCCGAGCGGGGAAAAGCCCGGCTGGCCGATGGCGCTGGCCATCCGAGGCAGGCTGAAGGCTGCAGGATTCAGCCACTGTGCCTTGTTGTGAGTGCCGGCATAAAGATCTTGGCCCGGCACCGCATACTTCCGGGTTCGTATCACCAATGAGCGTCTTTCAACGAAAGGTCGATGTTTGCCACTGCTCAGAGCAATTCAAAGCGGAGCATCACACCGTTACCTTTCCGGCCGGGGGCTATTGGTGAGGCGCCTCAGTATGTTCCGTCGTGCTGGCGCCGAATTTTCGGTACTGATCGAAGCGTATGGACAACTCCACGTGAAAACCGACAAACAACGCGGCTTTGCCGTCGAATCGCGCGTCAACAGTGGTGGGTAGCCACGCTTCGTCGTGGATGAGCGCCTGCTCGAAGGAAAAGTTGCTGCCCGCATCCACCGTGGCAAACAGACCAAAACCAATGCGCATGGGCTCGTCGAAGGTGGCATGCATGCGCTTCACCTCGCGTGCCGCTTCATCGATCCAAACCGTCCCGCGCACTTTCTTGACCGCATCTTCACTTCGGCCGTGCGTCTTCGCATGCGGATCGCCGGTGAAGTCAACCACGATCAACGAGCGTCCGCCCTCCATGATGCGCTGCGGGTTCGTAAAGCGCGTGATGGCCAGAAGACGCGATACGCTCACCTCGTCCTTATCGCGCTGCCCATAAGGCTGTGCGGTATATTTCACGGCCTCCTTGGTGGCGCGGTCCTGCTCCTTCTTCAGGTCGCCAGCGCTCAAAGCTTTACCGTTCTTGCTGGTGAGCGTTTCAATCGGGTGGCCGTGGACGAAGAAGACGTTGCTGACGCGCTCTTCACTGCGGTTCACCTTGCCATGCTTGTCGTAGAACGTGAGCCGCTGCTGCTGACGAAAGGTGTACTCTTCACGGGCGCGATCCAGTGCTGCCTGGTTCGCTTCCACGCTGCGCAGCAACGTCGCGACGTCGGGCAGGGGAGCCGTTACCGACGCAGCAGGCTGCGCCACGCCGGAGGCTGGAGTGGCCGCGAGGAAGAGTCCCAGAAGGATGGCCGCGAAGGTGCGCAAGGCTGTGTTCATGCTAACGTAGGCTTCACCCGAGACGGGAGAGGAGAGGTGTGCATGCTGGGACTGCTGCTGCGTTGGATTGTCGGTGCGATCACACTCTTTGTGATTGCCTATTTTGTTCCGGGCTTTCACATTCGCGACTGGGTCTCTGCACTGATCGCGGTACTGGTCATCGGCCTGCTGAACGCGACGATCGGCTTCTTGCTGAAGATCGTCACCTTCCCGCTCAGCATCCTGACGCTTGGCTTATTTCTCCTGGTCATCAACGCCTTCATGTTGATTGTCGCATCGCGCGTGGTGCCCGGCTTTCATGTGGACAGCTTCGGCTCGGCCTTTGTCGGCGCGGTGATTCTTGCCCTGGTGCACACGCTTCTAGGCATGGGTACTAAATCGGAACGGCACTAGGGATTTTCACTGCAGGTGTCGAAGAGCGCCACTGTCCGCGTGGCTTTTCCGTCAAGAAAAGCCACACCGCGCGGAGTCTGGCTGTACGCCGCGAATCCTCTAGAGCACTTGTCGGTGTAGCTCGCACAGCGATCGTTCTCGCTTCCAGCTAAAGGGCAGGGAGCTTTATTGCGTGGCTGGAATGCTGTTGGGCCGGGCTGGCGCAGCGGTCCCGCGTGGCAATGGCACACGACCATGCATGGCGCGATAGGACTTGTGAACGCCGCGATGCCGCGTCTTCGTCTTGTTCATCTGCAACGGATGATTGCTGACGCCGATGCTTGCAGACGCGGCCGCAGGCTGCTGTGCGGGGCGCGGTGTATGCACCGCTACGGGTGTCGGCGCAGCAACGGGATGACGGCTGTATGTCGTCATGGTGATTCCGCCGGCCACAATCACGGCAGAGGCCGCCACCAGTGCCCAGCGGTGGTGCCCCATCGATACACTCGCGAAACGCCGGTACCAGGGCAGTTCGGGTGCAGAGGCGATGCCCGCGAGAACCCGCTGCTCCAAGCCAACTCTCGGCCGGACGGCAGCAAGCATCGCAAGGGCTCCATCGATCTCTTGTGTGTAGTCAACGCTTGCGTGGCGGACGGCGGGATCCGATGGCTTCATGACTTCAATCCTTCTTTGCGCAGCTTCTCTGCCAGGTCGCGGCGGGCCCGAAAGAGCCGTGAGCGCACCGAAGACTCCGTGATGCCCAGCACCGTAGCGATCTCTGCATTCGAAAGCTCTTCGAGTGCGGAGAGCAAGAGCGCCTGGCGCTCCTTCGCCGGCAGCTCATCGATAAGGGCGAGCACACGTGCGTACCGCTGTGCCGCGATGACCGCCTGATCGGCGCGCATATCCTTGGCGGGGAGTACGCGGGCCAGCTCGCTGATGTCTTCGTTCTCCGGCCTGGTTTTTTGCCGGCGCTTGCGATCCAATACCAGGTTCCACGTGATGCGGATCAACCAGACGCGCGCATCCCGTATCTCCGGCAACCGATCGCGATGCCGCAAGACGCGCAGAAAGGTTTCCTGCACCATGTCCTCGGCCTCCGCGGTATTCCGCGAGATGGAAAAGGCCACGCGATAGAGCGTCCCCGAATACTCCTGGACCAGCGCAGTCAGTTCCGCGGCACGGTCCGGCGTTGCCTCGGCGGCGATCGTCGTCTCCGGCATCGAAAGCAGCCCGGTCAGATTTCCCTCATAGCTACCCATGCGCTTGCTCTCACTGACGCTGGGCGGGGTCGTTTCGCTCACGAGAATCGTCCCAAATCGCGTGTCCGGCGAAATATTTCGAGGACACACATAGCACCGCACCGCTCTGGAGGCCGGCGCTGAGAGGGGATCATGCGCGTCTAGTGCTGGCCGGACAGCTTCTGCGCGGCGATCTGGCCTGCGGCCGTTGTGGGGTCCTTGGCCTTGAGCAGAGCATATATCTTGTTCGCCTCGGCCGGCTGGTTGCTGGCCTCATAGAGCTGGGCGAGCTGCAATTGCGCCGTTGCCGCAGGCACCGTGGAGCTGGGATGATTGATCAAGTCCTGATAGAGCTTGATCGCGTCGCTGGTCTGGCCATGCTGCGTCAGCAGGTTTGCGAGCGCAAGGTGCGCCAGGGAGGCAATGTTCGCGTCGTGCAGATCGCCTGCCTTGCGGAAACTTGCCTCAGCGCCGGTGGTGTTGCCCATCTCTCCGGCAGTAAGACCAGCAAAATAAAGCGCATTGTGCCCGGCCTTGGTGCTGCTGTAGCGCTTTGCCACATCCTCAAAGAGGGGATTTGCGGCCTTTGCCCGGTCCGCTGCGGTGGCAAAGGTCTTGACCCCCGGGGGCACGGGCTGCGCCGGGTCGGCGATGGGTGTGCTGTACAGGCTCACGGCACTGCCAAAGGCGTTAGCAGCCGCTGTGGAACGCTGCTGGTAGACAATCACCGCGGCCACGGCAAGCGCAATGACAACCAATACGCCGATGGCGATGCGGAGAGCCTTGGCGCGATTTTCGGCGACCCAGTCCAGGCCGACTTGGGTGCTGTGAATGAAAACATCGTCTTTCTTAAGCGTGCTGCGGGTCTCTGCGTCCACTGAAGTCCTTGTAGATAGAGCTAAGCGCGAAAACGCGTTGGCGGGCATGGCAGCCCGCGGCTCTCAGAAGAGTTGATAGGAAAAGTGTAGCAGTGGCGCGATTTCAGGGTCAAAAAAGCGTGTTTTGACGCCAGAAATAGCCAAATGGGGCACCCGCAGGCGCCCCATTGAGCCGTCATTCAGGACAGTTCAGGCAGCGCGCACCGATGGCTCGAGTTCGCCCCGCTCGACCTTTTCCTGGCACGCGATGCAAAACGGGGTCCAGGGAAGGGCTTCCAATCGCTTGTCGCCGATGGTTTCACCGCAATTCTGGCATTCGCCGAAGGTGCCGTCATGCAACCGCTCCAGTGCTTGCCGCACCAGCTGCATCTGCGCATGGCCGTTGGTTCCCTGCGAGAACAACAGCTCTTTTTGGTAGGAAGCAACCGCCTGGTCGGCGACGTCCTGGGTATCGTCCAACCCAGCGTCCCGGCCCTGCTCAACGGCCGACTGCATGGAGCGCACAAGCAGCTCCTGCTGCTGGCGTAGCTTCTTCTCATAATCACTGCGGGGGCTCGGGGTTTTGGGCACGTCTAATAACTCCTCTGTTAGCTCGGTAATCCGAAATGCAGACTATTGGACGCAGGGAAGGGCAGAAGATTTGCTATTTTTTTCCTCAGTTCTGCAGATTTCTGTTGTCGGGGATGGATCGGCTGTGTATTGCGGTCCCGGCGGCTTGACGGTAGGCTAAAAACACCATGTATGAGGAATTTGACGTTACGGACCGCTGGACGGGCGAGTCTCTCCACTGCCTGTGGCGGGCCAATATCGTGGCTATTGCCACCCGCCATGCCGATGCCATCGACGTCCGTTTTGAGGTAAATGGGCGCCCGGTGTGGATCGCCATGCCGGCGCAGGCATGGGTGGAGTACAAGAAACGGTCGGGAAACGTGATTACAGACCGGCTTGCCGCGCAGATTGCGGGACATTACCTGAAGCAGGCGATCGAAGACGGCTACGATAACGGCCGTGAAATGTACGCCATGAGCATTGAAGAGGTGCTGGAGCATCTCGACGTGGTGATGCGCGAAGCAAAACACACCGCCAACCTGCCCATGCTGCCGGTCATCCACGAGGCGATGTCCTGAGGCGAAGTCCCACTGACGCCAGCACCGTTCGATAGCCGACATTGCAGTTCAGTAAAAGAAGGCCCAGCCGTAATGGCTGGGCCTTCTGCTTCCGGAGTCGGATCAGAACTGCAGTTTGAGAGACATCTGAATCTGGCGGGGAAAGTTTTGTTGCGTGGAGCCGACCGTGCCATAGCCGCTGAAGGCGCCGGGTTGGCTTGAATCGGCGACGCTCTGTACGGCTTGCGGTGTTGACATTGGCGAGGAGCCGGTGTCGGGCGGCCCGAAGATGGGCGTGTTGGTCAGGTTAAAGGCCTCTGCCTTGAACTGGAGCGTTGTGCCTTCGCGGAGTGTGAAGTGCTTCTCGAAGCCGAGCGCCGTCTGCTGCGCCCAAGGAGTGCGGACCAGGGTCGTTCTCGGTTGCTGAGTCACGGCGGTGTACTCCGCAAAACTCGAGAAGCAGGAGCTTTGCGTGTTGTTCAAGTAGCTGCCCCAGTTTCTGTGGGGCGACAGGATGTCGAAATTTCCGCAGTTGAAGTTGTAGTTATTGGGAAAGCTGACGGGCTGGCCGCCATCGTTGGTGAAGATCCACTCCATCTGCCAGTCGTTGACCAACTGGCCGACGAGTCCGTGCGCGTTCGATAAGAGCGCGCCGCCCTTTCCGATGGGGAATCCGTACAGGCCGCTGAAGGCAAGGTCCCATGGGCGATCGCCGGGGTCGACGCCATAGTACGGATTCGGGTCGACGAGTCCCGCCCCGTTGTTGTTGAGATAGCCGGTCGCTGAATTCAACCGCGACCAGGTGAAAGACATCAGGAAGCTAAGGCCCTTGGTGAGGGCCCCGCCGCCGGAGATGCGCTTTTCCAGCTTGCCGAGCAGTGAGTTGTAATTGCTGTAGCCGCCGGGGTAGGTGTAGTCGTAGATGCCGTTGAATTGCGGATAGGCAGTCATCAGGTATCGAGCGGCGATCGTTGGATTCTTGCCCAAATCCGTGGTATTCGGCAGGACTCCGTAAAACGGATTCGGCACATCCTGGTCCAGATAGCCCGGATCCTGGTGCCCCTTCGCGAAATCGGCAGCGCTGATACCATCCAGCTGCTTGGACGCGCGAAGGTTTGTCGCATGAGAGCCGAGGAATGTCAGCTCTCCCACCATCTGAAAGGGCAAGGTTCCCTGAATCCCAAAGGTGTACTGCTGAACGTGGATGATCTTGCGATCGCGCAGATCGGCATTTGCTCCATTGCCGACCAGGGTCAGCAATCCCTGAGAACTGCCCGGCGGCGTGATGAAGCCGTTGGGGTATGGGCTTCCGTTGTTGAAGTCCGCCGCCGGATGAAGGCCATTGTCAGGCGAGGGATTGTAGTTGGTGTTCTGGCTCCATGCAGATGCGCCACCGAGTTCGATGCCGAAGGCCTTGCTTAACGTCCAGCCGCCGTGCAGCACGATGTGGTTGTGGATGCCCAGCGATGCGCCGATCTTCGGCTGCCACAGCGAGGTGTTGTTGGGATAGGCGGGCAAACTGCCGCTCGAGAACAGGAAGCCCCCGAGCATCGGATTCGCGATCGTGGCTCCGTTGGGCAACGTGTTATTCGCCGGATATTGAATCATGGATGTGATTGGGTTGATGCAGGTGAAGCACATGCCGGCCAGCAGCCGGTCATGGCGCTCGCGGGGCGACATCTCCTCATCCCAGCGCAGGCCCGCATTGATGGTGAAGTTGGGCTTCAACTTCCAATCGTCCTGAACAAATCCTGCGTAGTAGTTGTAGGACTCGTAGGGAGCGAAGTTGTACTGGACATCTCCGCTGGCTGGGTAGCCAAGCAGCAAATTAGCGATGGTGGATCCATCGCTGTTCTGCTGGTACGGATTTTGCGTGGTAAAGCTGTGATTGTTGGCAGGGTCATTGACAAAGGAGAAGGTTCCGTTCGGCTGGCCGACGCCGCCGGAGACATCGTGATAGAGGGAGAATTCGGCGCCGTAGTGCAAGCTGTGGTTGCGGATGATCTGTGTGACCGAAGGACCAAGATCATAGGTCTCGAAGATACTCGGGTCGGCCGTGTTGCCGATGATGTTCGGCACGTTGTCTCCGAGAGTGATCGCGGGTGCATAGTTCTTGTTCGTCGTAGGAATCTGCGGCATGGTCAGTCCAAGATCGGCGGGCGTCAGCTTGTCGATCCCTGCTGACAGCGTGCCGCTCGGATCCCGCGCGAAGTAGCGATTGAAGGAGAGGCGTACGTCCCCGATGATTGACGGGCTAAAGGTGTGCGTCAGGTCCAGCACCTGCGTAATGCTCGAGCGGTAATTATTAACGTCGCCGGTGATGGCCGGGCCTACGAGACCATTGCCATTGCGGTACTCGTGGCCTGCCCACCAGGCAAAGAGGCCGTAGAGCTTGGTTCGATCGGTGAAGTTGTAGTCAACACGAGCGATCGGCATGTTGTAGCTGTAGCGATCTTTTCCGTTGAAGACGTAGTTGTCCGAATATCCCGGCCGATTGGGTGCAGGAAACAGTTTCATGATGGCGAGGCCAACGGGGCTGATGCGGTTTTGCGGGATGGTGTTGTTGTAAAACTCCTGCCGGCTGTACTGTGAGCACCCTCCCGAACTCGGTACCGCACAGGCCGTCGTCAGCGGATCGTAGATGCCATTGGGAATATTGTTTGCGGTGAGGAAGTTTGTCAGGTTGATGCCGGCCCCGGTGGGATACATGTCCGGCGTGGGAACTGTAGTTACGACGCCTGCCGGCAGCACCTGGCGGTAGCCTTCGTAACTGAAGAAGAAAAACGCGTTCTTTTTCAGAAATGGTCCGCCCACCGTACCGCCGAACTGGTGCTCGTTGTGGAATGGCTTCGCTTCACCCTGCTGATTCAGTTGAAAGGTGTTCGCGTCGAGGATCGAATTTCGCCAGAAGTCATACGCCGTACCGTGGAAATGTGGCGAGCCGTTCTTGAGGATGATGTTTACCGCGCCACCGCCCACGCGTCCGTATTGCGCGTCGAAGGTGATGGTCATCACCTTGAACTCCTGCACCGCGTCGATGCTGGGCGAGATGTTCCAGGTGCCCGACGGGGCACCGCCCTGCACGGAGATAGGCGCGCCGTTCAGCAGGAACTGGTTGGTTGAGCCGGGCAGGCCGGTGATGGAGTAGGCGTTCGAAGTATCCCATCCGCGCGTGCCTGAGTATCCGCCGGCGCCGAACTGCGTCTGCGTGAACCTTACGCCAGGTGTGAGCGCAAGCAGCATATACACCTGCCGTCCATTGAGTGGCAGGTTCTGCACCTTCTCCGGATCCATCACGGTGCCGCCGGATGCGTCCGCAGTGCTGAGTTGCAGTGAGTTTTCATTGACGGCGACAGTCTCGTTGACTGCACCGATGGGCAAAGCAAATGTCTGACTGATCTTTGCGGAGACGTCGACGATGACACCATCATGTACGACTTTCTTGAAGCCGGGAGCCTCGGCGATGATTTTGTAAGTTCCAGGTTGGACAAACGGGACGTAGAAGCTGCCACGACTGTCTGTCTTGCCGTTGTAGGTTTGTTCCGGACTCATTGCCGTGATGGTTGCATTCGGAACAACGTTACCCTTCGGGTCGGTGACCTGTCCGGTGATGGTGCCGCGATACTCCTGTGCGTGGCTGGCGGAGCAGATGAGGCAAAGTACGAGTGCGAGTAAGGAAAGGTGAAAGATGGGCCTGCATGCCTGCGTAAGGGCATGTGCGGATTCTGATATCGATAACAGATTGTGGCGCGGAAATGCGCCGGAAGTAGAACGTGCCATGGGGGGTGGCCTCCAAATATGCAGGCCATAATAGTGCAAAGTGTCCTGTGGCGGTTACAGAAAACAGGATCTGATAACGAATAACTTCGAAAACGTTTTCTGCCACCGTGGACGTTGCTCATTCATGGGACGAAAAGGACGGCTGATGGGTGGTTCCGTAAAACAGAAGAGCTCAACCGTTGCGGCTGGGCTCTTCTGCTGTGCGGGAACCGTGGAGTTCCGTTTCGTTTTGTTATAGATACGTCTACAGATACGTTTTCTGGAATCGACTACCGGTCCGCTTGCTCTAACTGCAGATCGGGCAGTGCCGATGTTCCTTCCAGTTGTACGGCCTGCAGTTCGCGTGGATTGAGGCCGAGGGCTTTCAAAATCGTTGGCGCAACCTGCGCGGTGGATACATCCGAGGAGACAATGCGAGGCCGGAAGCTCGGGTTCGACAGCAGCATCATCACGTTGGTGTCGTCGTGTGAAAAGCCGCCATGCTCTTCCTGCTTCGCGGTGCTGCCGGTGTAGATAACGCCTGGGTTGGGCGTCACGATGATGTCCGGAGTGCGTGGATCGCCATTCGGCGGCAGACCCGGTGGGTTGTAGTTGATCGCCAGCGATGGGCCGTAAAAGATCGTGCCGAGACCAATCTTGCTGCCGTTCTCTTCCAGCGTCGAAACCGCCGATGCCGTCTGGCTCGAATCCTTCAGCCAGAGGAGTGAGATGTCATCTTCCGTGGCACCGATGCCGGTAGGATTCAACGGTGACTCGGAGATGGGAAGCAGATTGGCGAGCAGAGTCGCCCGGCGTGGTGCCGTTGTCGCCGCTGTGTCCCGGAATGGGGAAGAACCGCTTGGGATCGATCGGCCCCTGCCCGTGCTTTGCAGTGATGACGATGAGCGTGGAGTCGAGGTGGCCCGTTTGCTTCAGTTCCTCCACCATTTTGCCGATGGAAGCAACGACGAACTCGATCTCCTGCGTCAGCAACTCGCTGGGCGTGCCGGCTGCATCGAGATAACCGCCGCTGCCCGCATTCGCTTCAATCAGCTTCTGCCCCACGCTGACAGCCTGGAAGTTCATGCCGAAGAGGTTCGGGACGCGGGTCCGTCCGTTGCCGTTATGTTTCTTACCGTCGATCTCGTTCAGGATTGCGTCCACTTTGATGGTGTCGTAGCACTGGATATTCGCGAAGCTGTCGGTCCAGGCGCCAAGTTGCGAAGGATCAGGAACGGTGGCACATGAAATACCGGATGGCGTCGTGATGCCTGGCACCGCAACGACCGCGGAGTTGATTTCCGGAGAGAAATAATCATCGATGCTGTTGCCGCCGGGACCTGCTACTGAGGAATAGGCAGGATGCTTGTCGGACCACGCGGTGTAACCGCCAGCCCGATGCACCACGCCGAAGATGGTGTTGGTGCGGACAAAGTTCCATGGGTAGACCGGTGCGCAACCGGCTCGGGGATCGCGGATGAGCCGATGCGGATCGATCGAAGCGATGCCGCCGTCTGTCAGGCTGGCGCCTGGTGCGCCACCATTCAGCTTGCTCTGATCGAGATCGATGCCCTCTTCGTATTCTGTGCGTGTGCCGGTAGGCGCTGCGCCCGGCGTGCATGGACCGGCAGCAACGCCATTGCCTGTGGTCTTGGCTGGCGCATCGAGCGACCGATCGTATGCAACGTCATAGTAGATGCCCATCGTGCGTGGAGTGGCACCGGTGACGATGGCCATCAATCCTGGGAACGAGTCGGAGGGCCGTGATGTGCTGGCTGCGACGTAGTTGACGCCGGTATGGCCGAGGGCCGCAAGGTTCGGACAATACGGCGCTCCACCATTCACGCCGCTGACGCCAAGTGCGCAGTTCCAATAGTCGACGGCGTGCATACCGTCGATGCTGATGAGCAGTACACGCTTGATGTGGTTGTCGTGTCCCCAGTCGTTATCTTCGGCGTGACCTGGATTGGGGGTAATGGCTAGCGCGAGTGTGCCAGCCAACAGAAGGGCAAGGTATTTCATGTGTGTGACCTCCATCAGGTTGATAGCAATGGAGGTACTAGGCGATGGTTTTCAGGCAATGAATTTCACATGAATTCGAACCTTAAATGAACATTAATATGAATGTTATCAGTAGTTTGCGGCGTACGGGTGCGTGTGTAGCTGTGGACTACTCGGCAATGTCTTTGCTGGCTAACGCTGACTGCGAGATGGCACAATAGACGGTTTTGTAGCTTCAGCAGGAACAGGAGGGATATGAGCGCCGCGACCGCGAGCACCGTGTCAAAAAATCTGTTGGATGGGCCGCACGTTCACCGCAACCTCTCTACCCCGCAACTGGTGGAAGCAGCGATTGCGCGCGGTGAAGCGCGTCTGGCTTCCAACGGCGCCGTGGTTGCCCTGACGGGCGCGCGCACCGGCCGGTCGCCTCGCGACAAGTTTCTGGTGAAAGATGCACTCACCGAAAACCGCGTCGATTGGGGCAAGGTGAACCAGCCCTTTCCGCCGGATCGCTTTGCCGCCCTGCTGGAGCGCGTGGAGCGTCACATGCACGAGCGCGATCGTTACGTGCTCGATCTCTACGCGGGTGCCGATCCGCACTACCGGCTGCCCATCACGATTGTGGCGGAGTATGCGTGGCACGCGCTGTTCGTGAAACAACTTTTCGTGCGCCCTCAAGCGGCGGAACTGGCCGCGCACATCGCCGAATTCACCGTGATTGCGGCCCCGGAGTTTGAAGCAGTACCCGAGCGCGATGGCACCATCTCTTCGACCTTCATCATCACTGATTTCACGCGCAAGATCGTTCTTATCGGTGGTACCAAATATGCGGGGGAGATGAAGAAGTGCATCTTCGGCGTGATGAACTTTCTCCTGCCGGAGCAGGATGTGTTTCCCATGCACTGCTCGGCGAATATTGGTGCCGATGGCAAGACAGCGCTGTTCTTCGGTCTCTCCGGGACGGGCAAGACGACGCTCTCCGCCGATCCGCACCGCCGCTTGATTGGCGATGATGAGCATGGCTGGGGCGAGCGAGGCGTCTTCAACTTTGAAGGCGGCTGCTATGCCAAATGCGTCGATCTGAGCGAGCAGAAAGAGCCGCAGATCTATCATGCGATCCGCTTTGGCGCGGTGCTCGAGAACGTAGTGATCGATCCGCGTACCGGAGAGCCGGATTACGAAGACATTCGCTACACGGAAAACACCCGTGCCGCCTATCCGGTGGAGTTCATCGAAAACGCCGTCGTACCGGGCGTCGGCGGACAGCCCGCGAACGTGTTGTTTCTTGCGGCGGATGCCTTCGGTGTGCTGCCGCCGATTGCGAAACTGACGCCGGATCAGGCGATGTATCACTTCCTCTCCGGCTACACGGCAAAGCTTGCAGGCACTGAGGCAGGTCTTGGCTCAGAGCCGGTACCGGAATTCTCAACCTGCTTCGCATCGCCGTTTATTCCGCTGGCGCCGAAGATCTATGCGGCCATGCTTGGCGAGCGACTGCGTCAATACGGCGCGCAATGCTGGCTGGTGAATACCGGCTGGACGGGCGGGGTCTTCGGTGTGGGCAAGCGCATGAGCCTGCCGCATACGCGCGCGCTGGTGACGGCGGCGCTCGACGGCAGCCTGGCGGGTGCTGAATTTGTCTCGGAAGCAGCGTTTGGGCTTAGCATTCCCACCACTTGTCCGGGTGTTCCAGCCGAGTTGCTGAACCCGCGCAATGCATGGGCGGACAAAGCCGCCTACGATCGTCAGGCCGCTGCGCTGGCTGCGGGCTTCGACGCGAATTTCGCACGCTTCGATGCGCCGGCTTCGGTGCGCGCCGCCGGCCCCAAAGCGCGCAGGTAGACGGGGCGCAGCCGATGGGAGAAACCCTCTAAGCCAATGTTTGTGCGCACATTGCGCATTGAATATGCACGCGAAAGCGGGCCGCCGGAGCCCTGTCCGCTCGCATGGATCGATAACTTCGCCATGCGCAACTTCACCAACAGCGCAATCTTCGATGACACATTGCCCATTGGCGACGGGCGCATGGAGATAGGGCTGCGCGTGCCCCTGGATGCGCTTGAGCAAGCGATGACGGAGTGGTTCCGCAAGAAGGGGTATCTCCGCGAAGACGATCACCTGGTAGTTCAGGAGATTTCGAAAGAGTCCTGAACCGCCAGAGCCAGAGCCTATTCGGCGCGCAATACCTCCGCCGGTTGAATGCGCGTGATGCGCAAAGCGGGCAGCAGGCTCGCAAGCGCCGCGAGGACCAGCAACATCGCTCCCGTAACCATCAGAGTCAAAGGGTCATAAGAGGAGACGCCGAAGAGCGCGCTGCGCATGACGCGCAGCACGATCAGTGTCAGCGCGAGGCCACTCGCGAGGCCAATCACGGCGGGCATCAAGCCGGAACGGCCAGCCACAAGCATGGAGTCCGAGATGGGTGAGCCCAGCGCGATCCGGATACCGAACTCGCGTTGGCGATCTGTAACCACACTGGATACAAGAGCGAAGATGCCAAGCGCTGCCAGCAGGAGTGCCAGGACGGCGAGCGAGGAAAGCAGTGCTACATTCACCCGCTGTTGTGCGAGCGTGGTGGAGAGCAACTCTTCCATGGTGTGGAAGCTGGAGAAGGGCAGATTAGGATCGACGGAGCTGAGGGCCCGCTGCATTGCTGACGGCGTCTGCGCGTCCAGATGCGTGGAGCGGATGATCCAGTTCGGCCGGAACCAGACGTGGATGAGCGTCAGGAACTCGCTGCTGACCTGCGTTGCAGGCACGTAGAGGGTGCGTTCCGTGTCGATCGGACTTGTGCTGTCCAAGCCGGGCTTCGTTTGCACGTCATTGCTGACGCCCACGATGCGCATCGCGGTTTTGCCGCTGCCCAACAGACGGCCAACAGGGTGCGGATCGTGCAGGATCTGTTGCGCGAAGCTCTGGTTCACGATGGCGACCGGCTCACTGGCCGCGGTATCGCCGTCCGTGAAGGCGCGTCCGTCGCGCAGCCGCATGCCCAGCGCGTCGAAGTAGCCCGGTGTGATGTAAATCTCCGAGGTCATGAAATGCTGACCGGCCTGCTTGCCATCTTTCACGGTAATGCCGTCGTTCAGTCCTCGCTCATAGGGCAGGCTCAGGCCCACCGCCGCGTTGGTCACACCCGGGATGCGCTGCATGGCGGCGGCGCTCTCGCGCATCAACGTGGAAAAGCGCGCGGGGTCGTGATAATCGGCCTGATCGAGCGAGGCTTGCGCCGTCAGCACTCCGTTGGCGTCGAAGCCCGGAGGCAGCGTCTCAAGGTGGACCAGCGAGCGTATCAACAGGCCTGAGCCGGCAAGCAGTACGACGGTCAGGGCCACTTCGGAAGCAATCAATATTTGGCGGGCGCGGCTGCCGCGCGCTCCGGCGATGGTGCGCTGTCCCAGTACGGAAGCCGGGTCCATGCGGAAGATCACCAGCGCCGGAAGCATGCCGAACAGCAGGCTGGTGCCGATCGAGATCACCAGGGTGAACAGCAGAACGCGCATATCGAGTGCGACACCGCCGAAGGGCACGATGTCGGGCGGCAGCAAGGCCACCAGTGCACGCAACAGGCCTACGGCGGTAGCCAATCCCACTGTTCCGCCCACCAGCGCGAGGACTGCGCTCTCCGCCCATAGCTGTTGAATCAGTTGCCAGCGCGCGGCGCCCAAAGCCAGTCTTGTCGCTAGCTCGTGGGAGCGGCGACGCAGGCGCACCAGTGTCAGGCTGGCCAGATTGGCGCAGGCGATCAGCACGATGAATCCGGTAGCCAGCAGCAGAACGAGCGCGGGACCGTGCTCCTCAGCGCTGAGGTGTTCTTCCAATGGAATGAATTGCAATGAGCGGCGTTCGCCCGGCCGCAGATCGTGCTCGTGCCAGTCCAGCATCTTCGGGTGCAGGCGTCCCAACGAAGCGTTTGCTTCCTGCCAACTCGCTCCGGGCTTCAGCCGCGCCGTGAAGTTGTAATTGGTGCCGCCACCCTCGCCGGTCCGCGAAGGGCGGATTGGCGTGTAGATTTCAGCGGTACCCGGAAATGAGAAGCGGGGCCCGAGCACGCCCACAACGGTGTGCGGCTCACCCTTGACCAGGATTGCCTTGCCGAGGATGTGTTTGTCACTCTGAAACGCGGTCCGCCAAAGTTGATGCGAGATGATCACTGCATGTGGTCCGCCATCGCGATCTTCCTCCGGTGTAAAGCTGCGACCCATCACAGGCAACTCGCCAAGCGCGGTGAAGAAACCTGCCGAGACGCGTCCCGAAGCAACGCTCTGGACGCCTGCCGGCGTACGGATGTTGGTTGCCGAGGTAATTCCTCCGAAGCTGGAGAGGGCCGGCGTCACCTGAGGCACCTGGTCGCGAATCATCTCCCAGGTCTCGCCGTCGATCGCCGTGGAGGGATCCGGGGCGTCTTGGTTTGAAATCATCTCGATGCCCCCCAGCCGGTCCGGTTGAGGGTAGGGCAGCGGGCGCAGCAATAGCGCATTCACCAGGCTGAAGACCGCAGTGTTCGCGCCGATGCTCAGTGCCAGGGTGAGGATGACGGCAAGCGCGAAGCCAGGAGATTGAGCGAGCCTGCGCAGAGTGCCACGGAACGAGACGAGGGACATACGTTTCACCTCGGTGAATTAACTGTACTAATACGACAGTACGGTACGTCTGTACGGATGCGAACGTCAAGTGCTTTGGAAGAAGCGGGACGCGGGCCATCGCCGAGGATGTATACGGCGAGAGGCCCCGTTGCGTTCCAGAAAATTCCCGTGTGGATGATCTCTATTCGTCGTAATGAAGCAGGCTGAAGACGTCGAAATCTTCAAAGCGCTCGCGGCCCTTCAGGAAGTCGAGCTCGACGGCGAAGCCCAGCCCGGCGATGCGGCCACCAAGTTGGCGTACCAGCTTCACTGTGGCCTCCATGGTGCCTCCGGTAGCCAGCAGGTCGTCGACGATGATGACATTCTGGCCGGGCTCAATCGCATCCATATGGATCTCGAGCGAGTCGGTGCCATATTCCAGGTCGTAGCTCACCTTGGCGGTGGGCGCAGGCAGCTTGCGCGGCTTCCGTACGGGCACGAAGCCCGCGTTCAAGCGGTAGGCCAGCGCAGGCCCAAAGATGAAGCCGCGCGCCTCAATGCCCAGCACCAGGTCGATGTCCCGCTCAAGGTAGTGTGCCGCCAGCGCATCGATCAGCGTTGCGAAGCCGAGGCGATCCTTCAGCAGCGTGGTGATGTCGTAGAAGAGGATTCCCGGTCGTGGAAAGTCGGGAACGGTGCGCACCAGGCGCTTGAGCGGTTCGCAGTTGATGGGTTCCATGCTTGCCGGAATGCTGTTGGTCGATTTAGTGGACATGCTCACTACCACGCTCCTTCAATCTGAAATGATCCCAGCGCCTCGCCCTCGCTGGGATCAAGATCCCGTTGCTCGATGGCGTCGACGCGGCTGCCGCGCGAGCCTTTGGCCAGCAGCGCCTGTAGGCGCTTCAAGTCAGCCTCTTCGCCCGCTGCAACTACTTCCACGTGGCCGCTCTCCGTGTTGCGCACCCAGCCGCGCAGCTCCAGCGCTGCGGCCTCGCGGTGCACAAACCAGCGAAAGCCCACGCCCTGCACGCGGCCTTTGACGAGATAGTAGCGGACCATACGTGGTGAGAGGTCAGTGTTGCAGAGCGTGCCATGGAGCGCAAGCGCAGCACATTGTGACGGAACGCAGGACACCGCGTCTTGATCATCGCTCTAGCGGCGTACACTCCTCGGGTGATACCCGCGCAGTCCCCCATCCCCCCGGCAGGAGCGAAGAAATTCACAAGGAGCTGAGACAACCATGCGCATGAGCGTGCATTTGAATTTTCAGGGAAATTGCGCTGAGGCGTTCGCCTTCTACGCCAAGGTATTCAAAGCGGACAATCCCTTCCAGATAACGTACGGCGATGCTCCGAAGGGTTCACCCGTGCCGCCGGATTGGAGCGGCAAAGTCATGCACGCTTCGGTCCCGGTAGGCGAGGGACTGCTGATGGGCTGTGATGCGCCGCCGGGGAAATCAACGCCGCTCGGCGGTTTTCAGGTTTCCGTGGAGACCAAGGACGAAGCTGAAGTCCGGCGAATCTATGAGGCGCTCAGCCAGGGTGGCAGCGTGCATATGCCGCTGGCGCCGACCTTCTGGTCGCCGCTGTTTGGCATGTGCGCAGACAAATTCGGCGTGGAGTGGATGGTGGGCATGCCGGGAGCCGGACAGTAAGGGGATTGGCGGACCCATCCGCGGGGCGGCTTTGTTCCGCCCCGCAAAAGGGCGCGCCGGAATCAGGCGCGCGAGAGGTAAGCACCCTCGGCCGTATCGACGCGGATCTTTTCGCCCTCGTTGATGAAGGGCGGCACCTGTACGACCAGCCCGGTTTCAAGGGTCGCCGGCTTGGTCACCGAGGAGGCCGTTGCCGACTTCAGTCCGGGCTCAGTCTGCACCACGGTCATCTCTACCGTCTGTGGCAGCTCGATACCCACCGCTACGCCGTCGAAGAATGAAACTCGGATCTGCAGGTTGGGGATGAGGTATTCCACCGAGTCGCCCAGCGTGTCGCGCTTCAGGTGCGTCTGCTCGTAGTTCTCCGTGTTCATGAAGTAGTAATCGTCGCCGTCGGAGTAGAGGAAGTCCATCGAGATCTCGTCCACGATGACGCGCTCGATCGGGTCCGGAGAGCGGAAGCGGTGCTCAAACATGGCGCCGGTGCGCAGGTTGCGCAGCTTGGCCTGGATGAAAGCGCGCAGGTTGCCGGGAGTACGGTGCTCCACGCTGAAGACCGCGTGCAATTCGTTGTTGTGCTTGATGATCATGCCCGGACGCATCTGGGTGGCGGGAATCGCCATAACGGATAAGGCTCCTTGGTGAATGGTTGAGATGCCGCGAAGAAAGGGAGCGGTCGGCAGGCGGCGGGCCCGCACCTAAAGATGAATTGTAGCGTAGCAGCTTCGCTGTTATGGTGGCGGCACTACGCGTTCGGGCCGGCGAATCGGAGTTCGTTGAGCGCCTACATCCCCGATCCCGAGGAGCCGATGATGCAGCGACGCGTATTCCTGGGCAACATGGCACGAATGGCCATTGCCGGGAGCGCCGTCGTGGCGAGTAGCCGCAGCGCGTGGCCGCTCCTCGACGTTCCATCGGGAACTGCGAGGCGCGCCTCCGTAGTGGACTTTGGAGCGGACCCGACTGGCCAGAAAGATGCGACAGCCGCCGTCCAGAAGGCGGTCGCGTCGCTGGCAAAACGCAATGCCCGGCTGGTCTTCCCCGCAGGCAAATACATCTTTGCCGCATCGGATTCGATCGTGATGGGCTTCCGTGGATACGAGGGCCTGGAGATCTTTGGCAACGGCGCGGAGCTTTCCTTCGCCGGCGCGACACAGCCGCTTCACCTGATCGGCTGCAAGGACCTGGAAGTTCACGACATCATCGTTGATTGGACGCGCCCGCCATTTTCTCAAGGTGTGGTTCGTGCCGTTAGCGACCGCAGTGTCACGGTTGCGGTCGAGCCCGCCTTTCCCGTCGATGGGTCGGAACGAGTACAAGCGTTGCTCGGCTTCGGCGGCAGCAAAGGAAAGACACCGGTCCCCAACGGAGTCAATGTGTATGGCGCCGGAGGAGCACAGCTTCGCGGCAGCCAGGTGCTGGAGATTGCGCTTGCGGGCAGCCCACCCCTCAAGACGGGAGACACGGTCGTCCTGCTTCATCCGCCGAGTGCTGCTGCGGCACTTCGACTCGATGGATGCGAGCAGATCCTTCTCGAAACAGTTGTCTTCCACACGGCGCCAGGCGCGGCGGTGCTGCTCTCCGGCTGCCGGGACATCACCATGGACACCCTACGCGTGATCCCGCATCCCGGGAGCGGCCGGCTGCTCTCGAGCTGCGGGGAAGGCGTGGAGGTCGTGGATTCGACCGGCACGATCGGCGTGCAGCACGCACTCATCCATGGAACTGCGGGCGCGGGCATGCGTGTGCAGCAGTCCTACTGGCGTCTGAGTGAGGTGACAGATCCGCAGACCGCCATGCTTGCGAGCACCGACGGCAGGCCGGTACCCGAGTGGCTGCTCCCGCCGCAGGGCACATATATGCAGCTCAGCGAAGCCGGAAGCCTGAAGTTGCTGGGCGAGATCGCCGTCACCAAAGCCAAGGCAGTCCCCGGAGGCATGCAACTGACCTTCGATGAAACCCTGTCCCCCGCTGTAGGGAAAGGCACTCTCTTCTGCCTGAGCGCGAGCAACCAGGCACAATTGAAGATGGATGACTGCAAATTTCTCGGCGGTTCCTATGCGGGGCTGGTTGCGCAATCGCGCGTCCGTGTGGGAAACAGCAGTTTCAGTGGCTATGCGGGACCCGCGATTCTGCTGGCACCGGATCTGGAACACATGCGCGGTCCGGTGGTGGAGAGCGTCCACATCACGGATTCCAGCTTTACGCAGTGCAATCTCGCGCCGGGGGATGAGCGGGGCGCAATCACCATCGACACGCAGCCCGAGTTCCGCCAGGCGACCACACCTGCCGCCCCTCTCCACGAAAGCATCCGCATCAACGAAGGCATCACAGTCCAGCGCAATACCTTCCGCGATCTTGGCGGTCCGGCGATCTACTGTGCGGGAGCGGCGTGGCTGGATGTGGAGTCGAACCGCTTCAATAATTGCGACATAGGGCGGCCCGCTGGAGCGAAACCGCGAGCGATTGTGCTGCGCAATCTTGACCAGAGCACGATCACGGCGAATGAGGCGAGCGCCCCGGCGAAGATCGTGATGATCGACTGCACGGACAAGGTCAAAGTGGGCGACAACGGCCCGCTGACCAATGCGACCACTTAGCTGGGCTAGCCAGTCCTCCTACCCTACCTACCCCCTGCGGTGCGGGAGATCTTCCTGTAAGTCGCCATAATTCAGCAAGATAGCCCCTGTGCGGATGGGTAAGAATGTCATTCCAAAGAACTTAGAGCTAAAAATGTCCAAGGAAAGGACCTACAGACACGAAAACCACGACCGATGCCGTGGCTCATGGTTTCCCGCTCTGTCCGCTTCCCCGAATGTAAGCTCTCATTCCATTGTAGCGATTTAGACATGAAGAACTGGCAGAATTCTGCGCGTCTGGGCCTGTTTTGGGAACGCGAGGATGGGGCTACTGTTCGGCCCCAAATAGCCGTGAGAAAAACCGGCCCACGCGGCGGAAGATGTTGCGCGAGGGAGGCTCTTGCCCGGGTGCCCGCTCGGGGGCGCGTGCGATAGCCGTTTGTACAGGCGGCGCAACTGGCGCCGGGGTGGAACCCGGAGGCGGTGCTGATGGCTGAGATTCCGGCATGTTGGAAGGTGACGGAGCAGGCGCAGAGGGCGATGGGGGCGGAATGGCGGCAACGTCCGCGTTGGGGGCGCCACCGGTGCCCGTTGTGTCGCTCACTGTGGGCAGGTTGCCGTTGTAGCGAAAGGGCACTGCGACCTGCGCATGCACCTCGCCGGGCGCGGCAACCGGCGTGGTGGACGGCATCGGCGGTTTCGCCAGGCCCTCGCTGACGGCGAGCGGGAAGGCGGTATCGGCCGGAGTGGAGGAAGGTCCGCCTACCGGATGTCCCGGCGCCGCCCCCACAGGCGCAGACGTTCCGGCATCGGCCACGGAGACAGGCGCCGGGCAGCCGCAGGGCTCCTGCTCTGTGTCCACCACTTCGCGCAGGCTGCCGTGCTGGAAGCTGACGTGCTGGCCCGGATGCACACGGTAGAGGCCACCTTCAAGCTGACTGGTGACGGTGATGTACGGCGCGCTTGGCCCGCGATTGTCGATACAGGTATCGCCCTGGCTGCTCACCCGGATGGCGAGATCGGCCTCGCCCGGTCCGGAGATGAGGATGCGCAGATCCGGCGTCATCAGGACGTCAGAGTACTTGCTGGTTTCGTAGTGCGCTTCGATTGCGCCGCGGTCCAAACCAAGCATCAGGCCGGAGGCATCCGCCGCCTGAATCGAGCGGTCGCGCGCCAGATGGACGCTGGTCGTAGCACACAGCTTGAGCTCGCCGCCACGGCTCAGCGATATGGGCACGGTATCGTTTCCAGCAGTGATCGTGCTGCCGTTGCCCAGCTGCAGGTCGCCATTCGCGACGTGCACGTCGCCGGAGATCTGCACACCGGCAGCCTGCAGCATTTGCGCGCGAGTGCTCGCGATATATGGGGACGGAGCTGGAGTCTGCGCCGCGAGAGGTAGCACCCAGGTCAGCACGGCCACGGAGCACAGCCAGAAGGGCCGCTTCTGCCACGAATTTGGCATGGTCTTAGTCAGCAGATATGTTTCTCTTACCATTGTAGCGACGCAGCTGCAGGGCCTGCGTTGCAGCTTTCAAGGAGCGAGAGACAGTTGAGCAACGGCCAGAACGGCGCCGCCAGCGCCACCATCCGCAGTAGCAGTTACATCCAGTTCGGCTGCGGTCTGTGCGCCCCGGCGACGTGGCGCAATTTCGATGCCGGTCCCGCCTTCTGGATTGAGCGAAATCTCCCTGTCCTGAAGCCCACATTGCTCAAACGCGGATATCCCGACTATCCCCGCAATATCGAGTACGGCAACGTCATCAAAGGGCTGCCCGTCGCGCCGGCGTCTGCTGCCGCCGCCTACTGTTCGCATGTGCTGGAGCACCTGGCGCTCGATGAGTTCCGCGCCACGCTGCGGAATGTCTTCACCTATCTGCAGGCCGGGGGGACCTTCCGTTTCGTGCTGCCGGATCTGGAGGGGCTGGTGCGCGCCTATGCCAACTCATCCGACGCCGAGGCTGCGAGCCTGTTCATGCGCGACTCCTACCTGGGCGTCGACTCGCAGGGCAAAGGGATGTCACGGCTGTTGAGGATGCTCTTCGGGCGCAGCGCTCACCTTTGGATGTGGGATGAAAAAAACATGACGCGAGAGCTGGAGGCCGCTGGATTTATCGCGATCCGCCGCGCGCGGATGGGCGACAATCCCGATCCGCACTTCGCCGATGTGGAGGACGTCGGGCGCTGGGAGAACTGTCTCGGCATGGAATGCCGCCGGCCCGGCTAAGCCCCATCTTGCTAGAGATTCGCAGCGAAGAGGGCGAGCAACATGGCAGCGGTCGCCGCATGCGGCAGGATGTGCGCCGTGTTCGGAACCATTCCATTGCGCTCCGGCAGAAACGAGTGCGTGTTGCCAAAGATGCGTCGATAGCGTTGTGCCCGTTCAGGATCGGGTTTGAGAAGGTAGGGCACCCACCAGGCTCGAAGCTGGCCGAAGAAGAGGAGGGTGTAGCTGATCCACAGCCACATGACGAGCCAGCCGGGATACGGACGGCCGAAGTATCGCGCACTAAAAAACAGGCCGATGGACCATGGCAGACTCTGGACAAGAGTGACGCTTACCAGACGCTGCAGGGAATCCTCCTTGCGCACCGCTGCAACATCGTTGAGGCGGCCGAGCGGAACCCAGTCGTGAATCCACAGAAACGCGACATGAAATACCTGAAGCCCGATCAGTGTGATTTCTTCCAGCGAACTGAGTGTGGTCATGGAGCGAGTGATTCTACCTTGCGTCGACGGGCGAAGAAACAAGCATAGTAGTCACTCCCCACGAAGTTGCCGATCGGGCAAAATGCAGGTCTTTCCTTTCTGTTGAAGCAACACTGCGTGACGCAATGGAATCTCTTGCGACATGCGTACGATCGAAGGACTCCGAAACCGTGGAGCATCCGGCGCGACAAATGATTTTCGAGTGCCGCGTCGAAGCGTCTGTTGGAAGTGGGTAGCGCGTCTAACCTTCGCCATGCTGTTCACCGTTGCCATCAGCGGATGCAACCGGAAGAAAACCGAAGCCAGCAACGAAAACTTCAAGCGCGCCATCAATGCCTACTTCTACAACCATCGTGACGAGTGCCTCTTCACCACTGCGCGCAAATTTCCCGATGAGGTGAAGGTTGCCGAAAAGAGCGAGATGAAAGATATGGACGCGCTCGCCAAGGCGGGAATGCTGAAACGAACGGAGGACGGTGCGTTCCAACTGGTGCGCTACGAGCTGACGCCGCTGGGCACACGCGCAACGGGCCGCTTTTGCTTTGGTCATCGCGATGTGACATCGGTCGACAGCTTCACGCCTCTGCGCATCGAGGACAAGCGCAAGGCCTCCGATGTGACCTATCACTACCGCATCGTCGATGCGCCGGTGTGGGCGCAGGATGAGAACCTGAAAAAGCAGTTTCCCGAGCTCGCGCGCAAGACCAGTGGCAACGCCGAAGGCAAGACGACGGTGATGTCTGCGTATGAAGGCTGGGAGGTGCCGGATTACGGCAAGCCGGTGATCGAGTAAAGGCATAAGCAGCACGGGCTGCTACGATGCGGCCATGAAGCTGATGCTGTGCGCGTTGCTGCTATCGTCCTTTACAACGACTATGTTTGCCGAGACGTCAACGGACGAAGCAGCCATCCGCGCGATCCGCGTGGATTCCAACCACGCCATTCAGCAAGGCAACATTGATGCGTTTGCTGCAAGCCTTACTGCTGACTTTGTCATGGTGCGTGGGAGCAGCGCATTCGCTTCGCGTGACGCCTACATCGAAGCGTTCGCGCAGGACTTCAAGAATCCCAGCGCGATTCGCTATGAACGTGTGACGGACAAGGTGGAGTTGTCGCAAGCTGCTCCGCTGGCAGCCGAGCATGGTCATTGGATAGGACGTCGTCCGGGTGGGAATGAAGCCTACGGCGGTACTTACCTGGCGATGTGGCGCCACACAGACAGCGGATGGAAGATCCGATCAGAACTCTTCGTCGTGCTCACGTGTGCTGATGCAGAAGCCTGCTCCGCCTACCGAGCCTCGGCACCGCAGAAGTAGGCGACCGCGAAGGCGCCGTGCCTCCTACATCTCGAGAAAATTCTTGATCAGCCGCTTGCCATCGTGCGTGAGCACGCTCTCCGGGTGGAACTGCACGCCTTCTACAGGATGCTTGCGATGGCGCAGCCCCATGATGATGCCGTCCTCGGTGCGTGCGGTGATCTCCAACTCGCGCGGCAGATCCTTCTCGGCAACGATCAGCGAGTGATAGCGGGTGCATGTCATCGGGCTCGCGATGCCGGAGAAGAGCGAGCGGCCATCGTGGATGACCTCGCTGGTCTTTCCGTGCATCAGCTTCGGCGCCCGTACCACGGTGCCACCAAAGGCCGCACCGATGGCCTGGTGTCCCAGGCATACGCCGAGAATCGGCACTTTGCCGGCGAAGTGCTGTATGAGCGGAATACTGATGCCCGCCTCCTGCGGTGTGCATGGGCCGGGCGACAGCAGAATGCGATCGGGATGGAGCGACTCCACCTCTTCCGGTGTCAGCTCATCGTTGCGGCGCACGGTCATCTCCGCGCCCAGCTCGCCCATGTACTGCACCAGGTTGTAGGTGAACGAATCGTAGTTGTCGAGAACGAAGACCATAAATGCGAAAGGAGCGAGAGGGGTCTCGCTCCTTCCAGTGTACCGGTCCCGATGCGTTTCGAAACTACTCGGGGATGGTGATGGTCTGACCTGCCTGAATTTTGTTTGCGTCCGCGATGCCGTTGCCTGACGCAATCTTCTGATACTTGTTTGCGTCGCCGTAGAAGTGTTTGCTGATCTTCGACAGGTTGTCACCGGATTGGATGGTGTACGACTGCGTGGTACCCGTGGTCGTGATCTCGTGGTGGAGATCGGAATAGCTGGGGTCTACCTTCTTGATCGCGTCCCAGACGCGGTTGGCAACCACGGGTGAAGGCACAGATGCCTGGAGAAGCAATTTGTCGCCGTCGAGGGCAACATTCCCCACGCTGGCTCCTTCTGCGCTGAAACTCTGGATCGTGTCGATGACCGGCTGGTACTTCTGCTTGAGCTGATTGAGATCTGCCATGCAAGACTCCTTCTGTTTTGCGATTGGAGGCGCACACCTGCCACGGGGATGCCACGACAGGGCAGGTGCGCGCGACTAAGCTAGACCAGCTTGCTGAGGAAGCCGGAGGCGAGGCTGCCAAGCGAGCTGTCCGACTGGTTCACGCCACCATTCTGCGCAAAGTGAGCGACCATCATCGGCAGGATCACCGCAGCCGCACCCTTCACCATAGTCGGCGAGAGCCCGGTGCGCTGCGCGATGGCGTCGATGACCCCGGAGCCAAGACCCTGCTGGGCCTGGTCAGGCGTGATCGGCTGATTCGATTGGTCAGGCTGCTGCCAGGAGTTCACATGGTCGCCCATGCCGTTCTGCTGGAAGTTTTGCAGAATGCCGGAGAGACCACCCGGATGTTGCTGCACGGCATTCATCAACTCAGTTGCGACAGATGCGTGGTCGCCCGCAGATGCTCCACCACCGCCAACCATGGATGTCAGACTGTCGAGTAAGCCCATAATGTAATCCTCGCTCGTACGTTCTAGATGCCAAGCCATTCACTAGAGAGCCTGGGGCAGTGCGCATCCAACACTAATCCACCGACCATGACAAGGTCGCGCAAAGAGGTGCGAAACCTTGGTAATCAAGGCGACGTTATCGCTGAAGTGTGAAGAAAAGCACAGAACCTAGATGTTGCGTGCCCGTTCGACAGCCCGGAGGACGGCTTGCGCCTTGTTCAGGCACTCCTCGTACTCACGCTCCGGTACAGAATCGGCGACTATCCCAGCACCGGCCTGGATATAACCGACGTCGTTTTTCACCAGCATGGAACGAATGGCGATGCAGGAGTCGAGATTGCCGGAGTAGTCCGCATAGCAGACGCCGCCGCCATAGATGCCTCGCCGTGTCGGCTCCAGTTCCTCAATGATCTCCATCGCGCGCACTTTGGGCGCGCCGGAGAGTGTGCCGGCAGGGAAGCAGGCGCGGAACGCGTCTACCGCGGAGAGCTCGGGGCGAAGCCGGCCTTCGATGGAGCTCACCAGGTGCATCACGTGCGAGTAGCGCTCCACGATCATCAGATCGCGCACCCGCACGCTGCCGTAGTCGCTGACCCGCCCGACGTCGTTGCGCCCAAGGTCCACCAGCATCACGTGCTCGGAGACTTCTTTCGCATCGGCCAGCAGGTCTGCAGCCCGCCGTTCGTCCTCTTCCTCGTCCTGGGAGCGTGGCCGTGTGCCGGCGATGGGCCGGTACTCCACCTGGCCCTGCTTGACCCGCACCAGCAGTTCCGGCGACGAGCCGACAATGTGGATGGGCTTCGGCTTGGCTCCCGCGCCAGTTTTCTTCGTACTCCTGTCGCCGTCGACATGGAGTCGCAGGAAGTACATGTAGGGCGACGGGTTCACGATGCGCAGGGCGCGATAGACGGCGAAGGGGTCCTTGCCCGGATCGACCTCGAAGCGCTGCGAAATCACTGCCTGGAAGATGTCGCCGGCCGCGATGTACTCCCGGGTGCGCTCGACGGCCCTCAGGTAGTCGGCTTTGCGGGTGCACTTCTTTACGGCAAGTTTGCCGTCTGCGCGGCTTCGGTTGGGGCGCCGTGCCGGCAGAGGTTTGGCGAGCTGCCGCTCCAGCGCTGCCAGGCGCCTGGCAGCAGCCGCGTAGGCAGCCTTCGGCCCCTCGGCACGCACATCGGCGTTCACAATCAGCAACAGCTCCTTCTTCACGTGATCGAATGCCACCACCTCGTGAAAGAAGGCCAGACAAGCATCCGGGAGCCCTAAATCGTCTTTTGCGCGGACGGGTAACTGCTCAATCTGGCGCACCACGTCATAGGCGAAAAAGCCAATGGCGCCGGCGGTAAACGGCGGCAATCCAGCAACATGCGCGGGAGAATGGCTGGCCAGCGCGGTCTTCAGTATCTCGAAGATGTCGCCTTTTTCGGTCTTTTGCCTCTGCCCTTTCCAGGTGGTGACCTGGTTGCCCCGGGCCACCAGCTTGCTTGCCGGCTTGACCCCCATGAAGGTATAGCGGCCCAGCTTTTCGCCACCCTCTACGGACTCCAGAAGAAAACACTCGGGCTCGTCGGCCGCCAGGCGCAGAAAGGCGGAAACGGGCGTCTCCAGGTCAGCCACCAGGCGGCGGCAGACGGGAATCAGCGTATGGTGGCGTGCCAACGTCAAAAACTCAGGGAGCGCCGGAAACAGCACTTCGGGATTGGAAGAGATACGGGTCATGGGACATGTTCATGGTACATGCGGGTCTACATAGGCATAATGGGCCGGAGCGGCCGGCTGTGGCCCGGGCGCGCAGTGGCAACGCGTTTCCTGGCGCTCCATTCCGGTATCCCCTTACCAGGTGCCGGAGTAGCTAATTCCCTTGGTTGTTGAGGTATCTCAGGCAGGCCTATACTCGTGGGTTTGGCCGGACCAAATGCGGGCGTTCGACGTCCCCGGGTTATCTGAGCGACACCCGGGGCACCCAGACCACCCATTCGTAGCATTTCCTGCGGTTCTCTGCATGTTTCATGCTGGTGTGTTCGCAGAGGGCAGCGCAACGTTCACTGGAACACTGGAGACATGCAATGCAGACACTCACCCTCGAGCAGGAGATCAATCCCTGGGAAGCCCAGGCTGCTCGGTTCGATTTCGCGGCGCAAAAGCTGAACCTGGATGACGGACTCTGGAAGGTCCTGCGATATCCGGCACGCGAACTCATTGTGCACTTCCCGGTCAGCATGGATGACGGGTCTATCGAGGTTTTCACCGGATACCGCGTCCAGCATTCCATCGCGCGTGGACCGGCGAAGGGTGGTATTCGTTACTCCCCCGACGTCACCTTAGACGAAATACGCGCCCTGGCAAGCTGGATGACCTGGAAGTGCGCTGTCGTCAACATCCCTTTTGGCGGCGCCAAGGGTGGGGTGATTTGCGATCCCAAAAAGATGTCGATTGGCGAACTGGAGCGCATGACGCGCCGTTACACCGCTGAGCTGATCGAGTTCATTGGTCCGGAGAAAGACGTTCCGGCGCCCGACATGAACACCAACGAGCAGGTGATGGCGTGGATCATGGACACCTACTCCATGCACATGCGCCAGACTGTCACTGCCGTGGTTACAGGAAAACCGCTGAACATCGGCGGCTCTCGAGGAAGGCGCGAGGCCACGGGCCGGGGCATCGGCATCGTATGCGATGAGGCGCTCAAGTATCTCCACCTGCAGCGCGACGGCTGCAGAGTCATCATTCAAGGCTTTGGCAACGTGGGCTCCAACGCCGCGAAGATCATGATGGACAAGGGCTACAAGATCATCGGCATCGCTGAATACGACGGCGGCCTCTACAACACCAACGGCATCGACATCCACCAGCTCGTCGAATATCGCCAACGCAACGGCACGGTGCTTGGCTTCAAGGGCGCGGAGGCCGCGGACCCGCAGGAACTGATTCTCGAAGAGTGCGAAATCTTCATCCCGGCGGCGACAGAGAACGTGCTGACGAGCCGCAATGTGGATCGCCTGCGCGCGAAGATCGTCTGCGAAGGCGCTAACGGCCCTACGACTGCGGTTGCGGACGAGGTGCTCGCCGATAAAAAGGTCTTCGTCATTCCCGACATTCTCGCGAACGCAGGCGGCGTGACGGCCTCCTACTTCGAGTGGGTACAGGATCGCCAGGGCTACTTCTGGAAAGAGGCGGTGGTCAACGAGCAACTGGAGAGCATCCTCGCCGAGAGCTTCGACGACGTTGTGCGCTACTCCGAGGCGCACGGTGTGAACAACCGCATCGCCGCCTACATGCTGGCCATCGATCGTGTGTCGTTCACGATCAAGCAGCGCGGCATCTACGCCTGATCGCTGTTGCGGGTCCAGAAAAGATGAAGGCGATGACTCCCCGCCTTCATCTTTTCTTAAGGTACGCATTGGCGCATGACGCTTCTTGCCAGTCGCTGTTGAGCACTTGCATACTAGGCTGATGCATCGACCATGTTTTCTCGTCATTGATCACGAGTTTCCGGACAGCATCTCCACGCGAAAGCTGGTACTGGAAACCGCCAAGTACAACGTCATCACCGCATACAGCGGCACAGAAGCGGTGGAGACATTCAAGATGTATCCGAATGTCTCCGGCATCGTGATGAACGAGGCTGTCACCGGCATGGATTGTTCCGCCCTGGTCAAGGAACTGCGTGCTATTCGCTCCAATGTCCTGCTGATCGTTACCTCAAGCCGCGGTACCTCAGACTGTGTTCTGGCCGATCATTACCTCGACAACTTCGATCCCGCCTCGCTGTTGAAACTGCTTCGCGAACTGGTCCCCAACCCTCTGGAGCACTACCTTTCCGAATAGCGACAGTGCGCCGCCGCTTCCGGATGGCAGAAGCGGCATTCACGGAGGGTGGCAGGCCAGGGGAACGGGAAAAATGCTTTAATGCTGGGAAGGGCACTTCGGGAGCCTGCCCCGCGCATCCGTATGAACCTGCCCAACTCCATCACGATGAGCCGGATCGCCGGGGTGCCCCTGCTTATCTGGATGCTCTCGGCGAGCTTCCCGTTTCGCGACGCCTGGGGTGAGCAGGAACTGATCGCTTCCGGCATTTTTATTCTGCTGGCGATCACCGATGGTGTCGATGGTTACCTGGCCCGCAAGCGCGGCCAGATCACGACCATGGGCATGCTGCTCGATCCGCTGGCCGATAAGCTGATGATCTCGGCGGCATTCATCTCATTGGTGGAATTCACTCCCAGCATCATGAAGCCGTGGATCGCCATTCTGGTGATAGGCCGCGAGTTTCTCGTGAGTGGGCTGCGATCCATTGCGAGCGTCGAAGGCTTCACCATCCAGGCCAGCAACCTGGGCAAGTTGAAGACGATTGTACAGATTGTCGCAGTGGTTGCGACAATACTCGCGCATCGCTGGTTTGAATGGCAGTGGGGCTGGTACATCCTGCCGGTTCGCTGGACCGCCTACGCCGCGATCTATTTCATGGTGCTCGTCTCCATCGTCTCGGCGGTGGACTACTTCCAGGCATTCTGGAAACAGATCGATCATTCCTCATCCGATCGCCGCAAGGCGAGTGTAGTATTGCGGCGCGACAAGAAGAATGCCGCACCGGTGAACTGAAACGGCCCGCACGAGTTCCCGTCGAATCCTCTCAGGAGAGACCGATGAGTATCTGCGACGAGATATTGGCAGAGTTTCACGAAGAATTGACGGCCACCAGAAGAATCCTGGATCGCATACCTGCCGACAAGCTGGCGTGGAAGCCGCACGAAAAGTCCATGTCACTCGGCCAATTGGCCATGCATATCGCATCCGTTCCAGGTGGAATCGTCTTCATCACGACTAATGATTCGTTCGACGTGCTGAAGGGCAATTTCGCTCCGCCCCATCCGAAAGAGGTTGCGGAGATCCAGGCTGCTCTCGAAGAGAGCGTACGGAAGGTTGAGAAAGCACTGAAAGAAGGGAACGATGGATCGGCGCAGGCGCCGTGGCATTTGATGCGCGGCGAACACGAGATTCAGAGCAGGCCTCGCTTCAAGATCTGGCGTTCGCTCATGCTGAACCACTGGTATCACCATCGCGGCCAGCTTTCGGTCTATCTCCGGCTTCTCGACATTCCTGTTCCATCGATCTATGGCCCCACTGCCGATGAGTCTCCGTTCGCATAGCTCTTCGTTTGCACAGCTTCTGATGCGCAGCCAACAAAAAGACCCGCCGATGGCGGGTCTTTTGCATTTCTGTGTAGCGGCGGACTAGGCAGGGATGCCTGGTGCGACGGTGTGCGGCCGCGTCAGCCGGTGGACGAAGTGGTATGGAGGCCAGGGACCAGAAAGCTGCATCTGGCAGTCCTTCAGCAACTCGCGCGTGGTGACGAATTTATTCTGATAGCGTTCCACACACTTCGCTTCGATGAGATGCGAGATGTCCAACAGCAACTTGCCGTTGTCCATGGTGCGGCAGGTGACCTCTTCATCCTGTGGAGCGAAGAGGCGCTGCATCTGGATGGCGATGGCGCGACCTTTGGTCTGCCGCTCGCGTTGCCGCGAAGCGGTTTCGCGCAGATTGGAGAGATATTCCTTGCCCACACTGTCTTTAGAAGCGACAGCGCGGAGCGGTTGCTGCAGGCAACAATCGTCGACAGCGACCTTCAGGTGCATCTCTGCTTTGCCGCGCAGGCGCTCTACGTGCGTCGCGTACTGACGCTGATTGGAGCGGATGGAGCGGCGAAGCGCTTCATCATCGGCGAAGACGGTGCCGAAGCGGAAGGGGAGGACAGTGGAGAGTTTGAAACAGTCACCGACCACGCGTGCGTGAGCTTTGGCGGCTTGTTGATCGAGATTTTCTTGGGGATTGTGCTCCGAAACGATAACTGCGAGATCACTGGCTGGGTAAAGGAAAATTTGATTCCCTGCGATGCCGGTCAAAGCTTGCATTGGTACCGGTTTGCGGTGGCGGGCTAATTCAGGGAATGCTTGCTTTTCACTGATGCAGTAGGCGTACCACGCCATAGAGACGGTCACTCCATTGACGCTGGCAGAAAATCACCAGTTTGATTAACAAATATCGTGCAGCGAATAAGGCATCTTTCCTGACGCTGTGAAGTGGCCCAGACCCAGGCGCTTTACATCTTCAGGAAAAATGCTGAAGGCGACTGCGTTCGCCCTGGCGCGCCGAATAGAGGGCTGCACCGAACTTACGGCACATCCTAGACCTCGCATCATACGACTGGCAACAGGCAAAGCAATCAATAGTCATGCGCGTTCACGGACACGATACGGTTGCGAATAGCTATGTCGTTGGAAACGTTACCAAACCAATGTCGGAGCAGAGATCCTGCTCGTCACAAAAAAGAAATTTACAGGTGCGACAGATGCAGCAGAATGAGCACACTCATGGCAGTCACTGCGACCAATAGGAAAAGAATGGCGAAGAAAAGCCCCTTCAGTAACCCTGCAAGACTGCGAAATGAAGTGGCAAGCTCTTGCTGCTCTCGGCCGATGTTCTCGATGCTGCCGGCAATTCGGTCCAATCGCTCCTGGATGCGTTCGATCTGCTCGCTCTGTCCCTCTACGCGCGACCGCAGCCCGCGGCTTTCGCTTTGCATCTCCCCAAAATGACGATTGAGCGCGGAGAGATCAGGACGTTGCTGCAGCGCCGTCTCCCCAACGGCTACCCCGGTAAGGATAGGCAACAATTTGGCTGCATAGGGCAACAGTGCGCGAAGCTGTGACAGCGAGCGAAGACTTGGCAAGGCGAACGTCCTTCACCGTAGGATGCCGGCAAAAGCAGCCTATCATCGTGACTCCGCATGGTGCGCGCCGCAACTGTCCCAGCTTTATCCCAGGATTATCCATCGACCAGCTTCTGCATGGCAGGGTCATACCGATGACCTGCCGCTGCGCCGCGTGGGACGGCCTGCTCGACTTGCGCAATCTCGCTTGCGGATAGGTGCACCTCCGCAGCTCCTGCATTCTCCACCAGCCGCCTCTCGCTGCTGGTACCGGGAATTGGGATCACACCAGGCCGGCTCAGTAACCAGGCGAGCGCCAATTGTGCGGGTGTGCAGTCCTTTTTGCGCGCCAGCTCCTGCACGCGATCGGCAACTGCGAGATTCTTCGCAAAATTTTCACCATGGAAGCGTGGATTGTTGCGGCGCCAGTCGTTCTCGGCCAGGTCGTCGAGTTTGCGAATGCGCCCGGCCAGGAAGCCACGGCCCAGCGGACTGTAGGCCACCAGCGCGATGCCAAGTTCGTGCAACGCCGGGAGAAGTTCGTCCTCGGGTTCGCGGCTCCACAGGGAGTATTCCGTCTGTACGGCAGCGATGGGATGGATGGCGTGAGCGCGGTGGAGGGTTGCAGCCAACACCTCGGACAGGCCCAGATGCCGCACCTTGCCCAGCCGCACCAACTCGGCCATCGCGCCCACCGTCTCTTCGATGGGGACAGTCGGATCCACTCGATGCAAATAATAGAGGTCGATGCAGTCGACTCCGAGACGTTCAAGCGAGAGATCGCACGCGCGGCTGACATAGTCGGGGCGGCCATTCGGAACGCGTTCAATTCCGGGGCGAGCGGTGCCGACAAAACCAAACTTGGTTGCCAGCACTGCGTCCGCGCGGCGGTCGCGCAAGGCCTTGCCTACCTGCAACTCCGAGACGCCGTAGATATCCGCGGTATCCAGCAGGGTGATGCCCAGATCGAGCACGCGGTGAATCAGCGCAACGGCTGCATCGTCGTCACGCACACTGCTGGTGTACACGTCCGCGATGCCCATGCTCATGCAGCCAAGGCCAATCGCCGATACCGCAGGTCCGGAACGTTCGAGTGTGCGCTGCTCCATGCTTCCTTATAGCGCAGGATTGTGAGCGAAAGGCAGCTGACAGCTTTGTGGTGCAGCTTACTCAGGCTGTCTTGGCTGTGAGTGTCTGCGCGGCGCGCTGCTGCTGCAGAGCATGAATCACGACACGGCGCATGTCCGCTTCCGGTGCAGGCTTGCCGGTCCATATCTCGAATTGGCGCGCGCCCTGATGAACAAACATCTCAAACCCGGGAATAATCGCGATCCCTTTCTCGTGCGCCATGCGCAGCAGAGGCGTCTCGATGGGGTTGGAAACCATATCGAAGACCAGCCGCGCGCGCAGTTCATCGGGTCCCAGAAGCGAATCCACCTTGCTGCCGTGCATGCCGGCGGGTGTCGCATTCAGCACGACATCGAAGTCGGTCTTCGTCAGTTGTTCGCGTCTGAAGATCTTAGCCTTCGCCTGCGTGGCAAGCTCTTTGGCGCTCTCCGGCGTGCGATTCAAGATATGGACCTCCGCACCCTTCTCTTTGAGGCCGAAGACCGCCGCCCGCGCTGCGCCGCCCGCGCCCAGCACCAGCACGCGCGCACCCTTGAGAGTGATCCGGCGCTCGAGCGGTCCGATGATGGCGCTGACGTCCGTGTTGAACCCGAAGAGCCGGCCATTCGGTCCGCGCACGATGGTGTTGCAGGCCCCGATGCGAGTGGAGAGGTCGTCCATGCGCGCCAGCGAAGGCAAAATCTCCTGCTTCAGCGGCATGGTCACGGCGAGCCCGGCGAGCGGAATGCGCTCCGCCAGCGTAAGCAGGTCGGCGATCTTGGCGGTTTCGAGTGGAACAAATACAGCATTGATGCGCTCGCGACGGAAGGCCGTGTTCAGCATCAGCGGCGAAAGTGAGTGCGCGATGGGATGGCCGGCAACACCATAAATGCGGGTTGCCGCATCGATCTCTTCAAAGCGGTAGAGTGAGCGGAGGGTTTCAACGGTCATCTGGCCCGGCGCAGTCTCTTCGCCTGCAGCCATCGATGCAAAGGTGAAAGCGCTGCCGGCGCGGGCGCCCAGCAGACGGCTCACAATGCCAGGCTGGCCCATTGCCATCGCGATCATGTTCGTACTGTCGCCGTGTTGTCCCAGCAGATCGAGCACCGCAAGATTGTCGGTCAGGGAACGGGCCGTCGGAACGATCTTGTAAAACTCGGGATCGAAGCGCTGCATCCGCTCGTAGGCCTTCTGCAGGCTGCGGGTTTGGGAAAAATCGTGATAGCTGAGGATGAGTGCTGCGCCGCTGGCGCGGATTCGCTTCCAGTCCGCTGGACGCATGGTCTCTGCGGACTCAATCTCCACGTCGACGAGTTGACAGCCTGCCTTCGCGGCGCATTCCAGGATCTCCGCCTGTTCGAACAACTCACCCACGAAGTCGCCGCCGCCTTCGGTGCGGCGGCATGTCGCAATCACGGTGACGTGCCGGTTGGTCGCCAGGAAGGATTTGAGTTTGGGTAGAATCGCCTGCGGCTTGTTCAGCGTGTCCAGCCGCAGCTCCAGGAAGGGATTGCTGTTGGAAATCTCTTCCGCGCGGCTCAGCATTTCGTTCGCGGTAGTGGCCGTCACGGAGACGCAGATCTTGCTCATGCGTGCGCGAAGCTGGTGGACGGCGATCGCTGGAGTGATGGAGGTCATGCCAAAGTCATGCCCGAACTGCGAAATAGTAACCAGCGTTTGCACTTAGTTGCAAGGCGTTGTCTGCATTTAATCTGCTCTTCAGAGGAATCGATTCCAAAATGAATGCGACAGATGCAGCAATTTCAGGCCGACACGCGTGGAGCCTGGCCCATGCCACGGAAGTAACTTCAGGAATCACCACGCAGCCTAACACGGAGCTCACGCCTGCGGGACTGGAGATCTGGGTTGCCGCCCGCCTGGATGCCCACCAGGCCAGCCTGGACCGGCTCCTTGCCGGCGGTGAGCAGACGCTCGAGGCCGTATGGCGGCCGTATGACGATGCCATTGCGGCGCTGAGCCAGGCCGGTTCGGAGTGCGGCCTCTTGGACAGCGTGCACCCCAGCAAGCCGCTGCGCGACAAGGCCCGGGAACTGGCCCAGCGCGTGGCTGAGGCGGCGACGGCGCTCTCTCTGAACCAGGCCGTCTACAAAGCTTTGGCGTCTGTGGACGCCGGCCCGGCCGACCCAGCCACACAACATTACGTGGAACGGACCCTGCTGCAGTACCGCCTGGCCGGCGTGGACAAGGACGATGCGACGCGCGCCAAGCTGCGCGAGCTGCAGGACAAGGCGACGCTGCTCAGCCTGACCATAGGGCGCAATGTGCAGGAGGGGACAAATAAAGTCGAAATCACCGACCTGAGCGAGCTCGACGGGCTGCCGGAGGACTTTCGCAAGAACCACCCCGCGGACGATTTGGGCAAAGTTGTGCTGACCACCGACTACCCGGACTACCTGCCGGTGATGACCTTCGCCACCAGCGACCATCTGCGCCGCCGCATGTTCCTGGCCTACAACAGCCGCGCCTTTCCCGCGAACCGTGAGCTTCTGCTTGACCTCTTCCGGACCCGGCACGCGATCGCCAACCTGCTGGGCTTTGCCACCTGGGCCGATTTCGCCACCGCCGATCAGATGATTGGCTCGGCGGACGCGGTGAAGCGCTTCCTCGAGCGGCTGGAGGCGGCGACGCGTGCCGGAGCGCTGCGCGAGTACGGCATTGTCCGTGATTTCGCGCGCAGCCAGCGGCCGGGCCTGGAAGCGATCGACGCAGCCAGCCGCGGCTACTGGATGGAGCAGTACCGGCGGCGGGAGTTCGCGTTCGACTCTCAGTCCGTGCGGCCGTACTTCCCTTACAAGCAGGTGGAGGCGGGCGTGCTGGCGACGGCGGCTCGGCTGTTCCAGGTGGAGTTCCGGCCCGCAGCCGATGCCGAGGTTTGGCATCCGTCGGTGTCGGCGTGGGATGTCTTCGATGGGGCAAGTCGTGTGGGGCGCTTCTATCTGGATATGCATCCGCGCGAAGGCAAGGACAAGTGGTTCAGTGCAGCGCCGCTGGTGCCGGGCATCGTGGGACGGCAGATTCCGGAAGCCGCTTTGATCTGTAACTTCCCCGGTGGCGACGGCGAAGGTGCTGATTCAAAGGGAGATCCGGGCCTGATGCAGCACTCCGATGTGGTCACCTACTTTCATGAGTTCGGCCACCTGATGCATGCGATTCTGGGCGGCCAGCAGCAGTGGGCGGGGATCAGCGGCATTGCGACGGAGGGTGACTTCGTCGAGGTGCCGTCACAGATGCTGGAAGAGTTTTTCCGCGATGCGAAGCTGCTGCAAACCTTTGCGCGTCATTACGTTACGGGAGAGCCGATTCCGGCTGAGCTGGTGGCGACCATGAATCAAGCGGGCGCGTTTGGCCGCGCGGATTGGGTTCGGACACAGCTCTTCTATACGAATTACGCGCTTGATGTGCACGATCGCGATCCGGATGCGGCGAGCGGACCGCTTGAGCTGGATGCTTTGTTACGTGCTGATTATGAACGGTTTCTGCTCTACCAATGGATCGATGGGAACCGGATGTATGCAAGCTTCACGCACCTATGCGGCTATTCTTCGAACTACTACACCTACCTCTACGACAAGGTGATTGCGATCGATTTCTTCAATCAATTCAATCGCTTAGCGCTGCTGGATGACCCGGCGACGATGCGATACCGGAAGGCTGTTCTCGACCGGGGCGGGTCTGCTCCCGGGCGCGCGATGGTACAGGGATTCCTGGGCCGCGACGAAAGGATGGAAGCCTTCGAGGAGTGGATTGGGGAGGCTTTGGCGGCTGTTTGAGGGTGGGTTTTGTGCGCGAAAACGGCCTTTGGAAATACGCTTTGAGCACGATCTGGTAGTGATCGGGAGGTCCACCTTGCACAGCTTCCATTGCAATGTGAGACCGCTGCAACTTCGCGCTTGACATTCTCCACTCTGCAGCGCAGAGTGGGTTGTCTAGATACTCTGCGTTATAGAGTACTCTTCACGGAGGCATTTATGGAGCAGGCTGAGATCTTCCGCAGTGAGCGGGCCAAAGGGGCGAGTATCGGAGCGACGATCGCCGGTGGGTTCGGCGCGGCCTGGCTGACACTGGGGATGAGCAGTGCGGGCGTCCCGCTGGGTGTGGGGCTGGCGGTGGTGCTTCCGGTCTTTGCGCTGATTGTCTTCCTGGGCTCGGTGGCGCGACGCCGTCTGCCGAAGTTCTCTGAAGCCGAGACGCCGGAGAAGAAGCAGAAGATGCGCGCCTTCAACATGGTGAACATCGCGCAATGGCTGGCCATCTTTGGCGTGATCAACCTGCTGCGGAATTTCCACCTCGATGCGTGGATCGTGCCGTCGATCGTGCTGATCGTCGGCGCGCATTTCATTCCACTGGCGCGGATATTTCAGGCGCCACAGCACCTGAAGACGGGCATCGCCATGATGCTGTGCGCGGCCGTTGCCGTTGTGCTGCCGGTTTCCGTTCGCGACACGGTGGAGTGCATGGGCGCCGGACTCATCCTTTGGATTAGCGCCGCGGGCGCGCTGTACGTGGCGTTCCGGCTGGCGCCTCCGTCTCGGCTTGCGGTGCAGGTGTAGCTGTAGGCAGAAGCGAGTACATCGAGTCCATATGGATGCCATCGTGACGAACGGGTCGACACAATCGGTAGAAGCGGCGGTCTCGTCCGTCCGCAAGGATGACCTGTGGACGCTGGCCGCATTCGGCGTGCTGGCGTACATGATCTTGAACGTGCTGCATGAAGGCTTGGGGCATGGCGGCGTGGCGTGGCTTTCGGGGGCGCGGCAGATCACGGTGACCTCGACTTATATGGAAGCGGGGATAGACACACGCTGGATCCTTGCCGCGGGGACGCTGGTGAATCTCGCGTTTGGCGTGCTGGGCGTGGCGGTGTTGCGCGGGATGAGGCGCGGCCAAATGTCACTGCGAATGCCAGGGCGCATGCCGCTGCGGCTTTTTCTCTGGGCGCTCACGGCGTTCAATCTGCTGTTGGGGACGGGCTATTTCCTCTTCTCCGGCATTGGCGGCATTGGCGACTGGGCGGAGTGGATGAAAGGGTTGTCGCCAATGTGGGCGTGGCGCGTAGGTTTTGCGCTGCTGGGCACGGTCAG
>Ga0193743_1000293_pt1 | contig 39099 bp, 40 predicted proteins | sample L2c2metaG_FD_143038 | JGI IMG/M metagenome (GOLD analysis project Ga0193743, IMG submission 143038) | Soil microbial communities from a riparian zone of the East river system, Colorado, United States - L2c2 | ecosystem: Environmental > Terrestrial > Soil > Riparian zone | place: USA: East River... | reverse complement strand
GGAAGGGGCCATGTCGTAAGGCACAAGCGAAAAAAGAGCAGCAAAAAGAGACTACTAGTAGTTCTAAACCCTGTTTGGCGTTAGTGTAAAGAAGGCTAAGGATGTCCAGCATGCCAGCCACGGCAGATTCGCCTTCGAGGATCAAAGGGCCACCTCCGATCGTAGTCGTTCAAAGATCAAGCCCGTCGGGGATGCAAACGAAAGATGGGAGGCGTGGTTTGGCCGCCGGGACGGCGGAGAGATAAAATGTATGGTCATACCATCAAATGCAGCGTTTGATACAGTCCCGCAACACATATAACTCTGGTCAGACGCCTCTGTTCTCTGTGAATATTTTATTTTATACCAGGACATAGCCAGCTCATGGTATAAAAAAATTGAGAACCAAAGAGAAATTTCCGGATGTAGAAAAAATTGCTCAAAATTAGTGATTTTCCAAATGTAGCAGACCACCCAACGATACACCAGTGTTTGAAGTATTCCTCAACATAGACTCATTCCTTTGCTCTGAAATTTTAACCATAAAATATTCTAATATAAGTGAGTTTTCTAAAAAAATAATTAGGGAGTAAAGTTATAATTTACGGATTCTACATGAATTTTAAATATTGCTGTATCATTTGCTGGTAGATGACTGCAGCCGTTTTGGACGGCGGGTCGAAAAAAAATAGAACCCGTGTATCAAATATTGGTGTCCCCAAGGCCAACATAATATGAGTTGACAGACAGAAGGTTAACGCATGAAATTGTTGCGAGAGATGTTAAGAGAGTGCTGCAACTCCTCTTCCCAAGCGCGGTACAGATCAGGTGGTATATGAGGTGATACCTCAAACCATTGCATCAATTGGAAGCACTCAAGAAAGGGAACTGTACTCACCTTTAACAGCTGCAGAATCCTGGTACATTGCTCGACCGTCCATGACAATCGCTGGGTATGAATCGGTTGGAGACTGGCGTATAATTCCTTACTGGCTTGGGCATGGTCCAGATATGATATACAAGTGGTGATTAAATTACAGTTCTTTTTCCACTCCTTCGTGGTCCTGTGGATCCCAAAATAAGTTCTTGGGTATGTTATAACATAAAATGCAGGGGTAGTACCAGTTATTCTTATCGTGCCGTGCGAAACAATGCTCCTCACACATATCAAAGAGTTGACTGAAGTAATTGGAAGGATCAATGTAGAACTTCCCTGCGCGTTCCACGTCTATGAGATATTCTTCAAATTTAATAGTATGAAGTTCAAAAAGCAGCATGTCGTCAGAGAGACAGACTGGGATTTTTGATCCCAATACAGGTGCTGCTAATTGGTCAGAGAGGAAATTTTTCCGAGCGTTGGAAAGGCACTGCATTGGACGACTTGTATCTGATGTCTCAAATGAACGGAAAGGTTCACGAAGGGTGACCAAATGAATCAAACCAGATTCTGTTTCAGCGGACAGAAGGCAAAGCACTTGGCCTAAGATCTTGTCAAATAACTGTGCACAACGTTTGGCCAGAGTGTCACGTAAATCCTAACGAAATGGATCAATCAGACGAGTGAAAATCACAGTTGCAAGGGAACTTGACAAAACTTACATGTTTCCGCTTTAGAAGCCAAGGAACCACTTCCTTGATTACTGTCCAGACGAACCTTATTCTCTGTTCAGACTGAAGGCGGGGCCATTTGGGATCATAATAATTAATCCCGTCCAACTGATCGAGCAAACTGACAGTCTGCTGAACATCAACCACATTGCCATTGTAAGGGGCATTGAGGTGATAGCCAAAGGAGTAATGGAATGCCTCTGCGGCAATCCTTCAGGCAAGTATCATTCAGGCTTCCAATAAACAGTAAATCAGAAAGACTAACTCACCCGGAAATGTCTTGCCAACGTGATGGAAGCAGACTGGAAATGATCTTGTGACACAGCGCATAATGAGGGCCTATTGGGTCATAATAAGTAGAATTACAACTAAAATAATGTACCCCAGCAATCTTCTTATCTGTGAGAAACTCGACGACATGGGGTGAGAGCCGGATGTTGATCGGCGGTGATATATCCAAAAACCTCCCCTCTTTTTCAAGAATACTAGAAAGATTCCGCGTTGTCAACCCAAAAATATAGGCCAGAGTGAGGAGTGAGAGGCGTTCCCTGATGACACCAAATCCTGGTAGACTGGCCAAGAGTGTACCCAGATCACTGGAAGATAGAACTGATCTGTAACAAACATGAAGAGCAGCGACATACTTCTTCCGGACTTTCAAGAGTTCCTCGCGCATCTTCTGCTCTTTCGCGCAAGATATCGCTTCCTACAGGGTAAAGAATTTGATTAGTTCCCTCGCAAAAATGTGAGTAACAAAGTTGACCTACCGAAATTGGTTCAATCAGACTGTATAGAATCTTGAACGGGACACTTGAGGCATCTTCAATCCTATTCGGAACTTGTTCTTCGAATTCAGCAGCAACATTGTTCAATCCCAGACAATTGTGGAGGTTCTCGAGGTGAGTAGCTAGATATACCCGAATATATCCCTCGGTATGGGAATCTGGCCCGCACGAAAGGTCATACCTGGGTTTCGTATTTGGAGCGGTTTTCGATGACTTGAAGATCCAACTTGAAGTCATAGAGAAAATGGAAGTACATATATGAGCATCCAGAGTTGTTTGATCAATATAAAATGCTCCAGAACGGTTTCTGTCCAATAGATAGTCACGAAACGAAGCATGGAGAATGCGAATGTCACCGTGGGGGACTTGCAGTAACGAGTGAAGACCTTGCAACGCAACTAGAACTTCGCCTTTTTCCATCTCAAGGATGTCTTCGATGACAATTGCGGGTCGTGGAGACTTGAAGGCGAGGATGGTGCTGAGGACCCGAACCAGCGTGTCCGGGTCTGGATGCGTTGAAAGAATTTGAGAATACAGACAATCAAGTTCCGAGAATGCTTTCGCTCTTGAAGGATGGGGACGCAAAACAATTTCGAGTTGTCTGATAGGGTGAGTAAACTTCTGCCCTACGAATTTCAGTACCGTTGCCGCGAATATAAACTGACCACAGGCATGCTGTGCAAGGATGTCAATCACGTCCTTTCCCGGCCATGGCATCTCAACGTGGACCATGAAACGTGATTTACGACAGATGTCCGCAAATCCATGTTGGAGATATTTTTTGATGTCTTTCTGAGCCATAAAGTCATCGTGAAGCATCAGCCGATTGCTAATGCGGCGCAGGCTAGGGTTATCAAAGTTATCGCGGATATGGGGTTCGGGGCGGCTCGCGATGAGAAAGCGTAGAGGCAGTTTGTGCTCGGTCAAAGCGTCGCCAATGAGTCGTAGAATTGACTCCTGGGTTTCATCCTCTGAACATTCGTTCAATCCATCGACAATCACAGTCTGGATATGACTAGGACGAGTTTCCAGTCGTTGAAACGGTTCTATAATTAGGGTACGAAGTTGGACCTCCATAGATTTGGTCGGTAGGGTGGGGTTGTGTTGCATGGCTTCATCGACATAATCACGCAGGCCATTCACATTGACAGCGAGTTGGTATGCGAGAGTGGAGAACAGGTAGTCGCCGGACCCTCGCTTGACCTGTCCTTTACCAAAGAAAAAGCTTCCTACGACGTGGCCTTCTGGCGACGAGAGCAACTCGGCAAGGGCCTGTAGAATGGCTGATTTCCCAGCGCCTGCTGGTCCATGAAGCCAGAAAACCCAATATTCCGGGTCGGGATCATTGATCCAGTCCGTAAGAACCTCCAAGATCTTCGTACGAGTGTCCTGGTGTACATTGGGAGGTGGATACCTCTCGCGAGCGTCGTGCATGGCATCTGTTGCGATCATTCTGATTAAGTTAACAATTCCTGAGGCATCCCACGTCAGCGAGGCATGAAGGTGTAGTATGGGGCAAAATCGAGCAGAGTACCAAAATTCTTGTCGTAGTTGACCTGGGTAAATGTTCCGCCGTAGATAGCGAAATCGCGCCCCTCCATCATATTTGGCTTGGATGCAGATTGTCTCGTGTTTCGATTGTTTTGCGACTGGTGATCTATAGTGATGTATTAAAAGGGGAAGTTGCAGGGCATCGACGAAGGCCGGTGCCAGCCGGTTGAGGAGGTAGCTCCAGATTCCAGTTAGTAGACGGTCAGATGTAAGCGCTCGTCAAATGATCAATTGACAATGTTAATGATCAACGATGATGGCCAACAAGCCGAACAATCCCAAATTACACCCTCGGTATTCTCAGCGCGCTGTTTCTTGGGCCACACATCCAACTTGAATATTTCAGGGACAGAATCTTCGTGTACAGTAGTCACGGGGAGGAAGCTTCAACAAGGACTCAGTTATTACTATATAAAGAACAGGATAAAATGCGTAGATCAGATCGAGAGAAATAACATGCATGAGGTTTCAAGTCGCGAAGGTCGAGAACTACCGTTTCTTCTTAGCACCACCTCGTGTCCCCTTTTTAGTCCTCACGGCAGCAGGAGGTTCAGGAGAGCCACTATGAGTGCTGCCATGAGCAACACCTGTGGTTGTTAACCTCGAGGACCGCCGTCTAGTCTGGATGCCCTCTTCATCCACATCCACCGACACTGAAGAACGAACTTTACGAACGGCCCGTCTAGGAGGAGATGGAGCACGTAACGGAGCAACATAATCTTCTTCCTCCTCCAGTTCGTCGTCGTCGTCCATGAGAGAACCGGGAATATTCATTTTTGTTTCTTGATGCTTCACTTGCCTGGCTTTCTTTGCAGGTGGTTTAGGTATCGGTTGCGATTTGGAGGAACGAGTAGGGCGTGAATTGCGAGATCTAATAATTTTTCTTGGTTCGTCGTGATCTTCATCCATCGCGTCATCTTCATCTGAAACATATGAACCTGGAGGGGATTTCGGAATGATTTTCCTTCGGGATGGCGGTTCAGGCGAAGAATGGTCATCACGTCCTTTGAAGACCGAAAACTGGAGAGTATTTTCATCTTCATGTTCTGCTTCTTGCGCCTTGTCTCTTTGTTCGGCTGCACGAGCCTTTTGACCACGCTTGGAGGATCTTTCAGGACGGTCGCTTTCTTGCTCAACGGTCATAACAACATCCGCGGGATTATTGGGACGTTCGGGGCTTTGCGCTGTTTCTTCGAAAGGTCTCTTGACTCCATTTGTTTTGGTGGCAGGCGGTTGGTAGAACGCGTTTTGCTGCCTTGTGGCAGAAACAAATCCATGTCCTAAGCCAGATGATGAAGCTGTGGTACCTTTGGAGAATTTTATGCCGCTGACAGGTGAAGCGATGGCCGCACTGCTGGCAAAGAGCATTCGGGTGCCAACTCCGCTCATGGAGGTCCGTGCCTGAGCTGAAGCGGCAAGAGGAAGAGTCTTCCTTGGCGCCAATACACTACTACTAGCCATGCTATTAGTGTTGACAGGAAGAATGGGCGCAGCTATCGGGGTCCGCAAGCTAGGACCCCCGAAAAGAGGCATTGACAGCGGGGTGGTACTAACTGGTACTCGAACTTCGCGCAGTGGTGTAGATTTACTGACCAAAGCATCTGGCATTCGAACGTCCTCCCAAGATTGAGACAGTGGGCTATCCTGTGGTTCTTGTGGAATGGCTTTACGTCTCTCTGGGGAAACGTTTTTCGGAACTAGTTGGGGTTTCGTTGGGGAACTTGGATCCAGTTCAAGGTCAAGTAGAGTTCGTTCTACGGAGGGGAGTGCTGCATAGACGTCGTGGATCATCTTCGTTCTATCATGGGTCACTTTGAGATTTTTAGGCGAGGTTGTGGAAACAAATTGACGGTCCAATTTAATGGCCTCGGTATATCGCCCCCCTTGGATGAGACGGACACAAATGAGATCCTGCAATACTGCTACAGCTGAGAATTTGATTTCCGGTGGTGGCTTTTGCACAAAGTCGTTCAACACGGATTCTTCGAAGGTGGACAGGGGCAAGGCAACAAGTTGGGTCAAAGCCGCTGGGCGAGGATTCGCTGGGAGTTTGGAAAAGTGGGTATCAGAGTATTTACACATTATGGGTTGAGGAAACATACGGGTAACAGCCCATTCCAACATCTTTTTGAGCAATCGAGGACGCATCTCGTCCGATTCATTGAAACTACGACTGTACTGCCAAGCATCCAGGATACTCGAATCTGCAAGCGCTAATGTATACATCTCAAGATCTAACGGCTCCACAAGCGGCGGCTTTGCTGTTTGAACATATCGTCGGATGAGTGCCTCTGAACCAGGTGAAATGGAAAGGGCGACCATGATCTTGGATGTGTGGTCCCTATTCAGTCGACAGTCAGAGAGTATAGCAACCGCTCGCTGTTTATAAGAAGTGGCATGAGGTCTCTCTTTGAACATACAAAAAGGCATGTACATACTGGTACATTTATGCCTGTGTCCAGGTGCCAGTACGCATCTGCGAGGGCAGCGAACTGAGGCGGTATGCATCGTTGCTGTTGAAACCCTTTCTCTCTGCCATCTTGATGCCACTTCAATAGAAAATATACGAGGCAATCTTTTTTCAGGGTATCATAAGTTGAACTCTGGATCGCATCCAACAATTTTTGCAATGACTCCACATCTTCGGGAGGAAAAAGCAGGTATGGTTCACGAATGCCTCCAGAGGTCAAAAGGATATCGAATATGAGGGTATTGTACATTAGCGTCCGTCGGTGTCGAATTTGTTCAGCTCGGGGTTCCTGCCACGGAAACTGGTTGGTGACATCAAAATAGCTGATGAGTGGCGAATTTCGCGTGTGTTGAGTCGAGTCCTATATACGTTTATTAATTATAAACCGCAATAACGAGAAATTTGAACGCACAACATCCATGGATTCTCTCAAGCTCAGTCACAACTGTTTAATGCAGCTGAGAAAAGCCACACTGCCAAACGTATTAGGTAATACGGTCCCAAAAGAGTCGAGAAACCTGCAACTCAGGTGACTCTTCGTATCAGGTTTGTCTTTTACTCTACAAGTTCAAGGATAAGTATATTATGTTGTAATATTACATTTACTTCCTCTGGGAAGATGCCTGGACGTCGAAGAGAAACCTTTTACACGACGCAAATAAAAAGGCAGTACGCAAAAAAGAGGGCCTGGGCCTACACCATAAACACATAGAGATAAAAGGTAGACAAACAACAACCCAATATTGGTGCCTACACAAAGACCAGAAGAGAAAATAAATATATTTATACAGACCAGTGCTCAATGGCTCTAACATCCTCCGTTTAGTTTATTTTTGGGCCAAGGCTGCTTGAACTGTGCCCAAGTCGTTAAGTTGGGGTTAGTATAAGCCTCCATATAACTGTAAGAAAACACAAACAATGACGATGGGAAGAGCGACTGGACCGTAAAAACGTACGTGTTAATATATTGAGCAGTAGGGAAGTTGGTAGGATCACAGCCGACGTTTATAGAGTCTGAGCGTTGGTAAATCCTGATATAATCCACTAGCATAGTTGTGGGGAATTGAAGATTTCCCGCGTCAACTTTGCCAAACCCTTCGGATATTCCTAGATTAGCGATCATGTACTGTGGAAATGGATGTATCCGAGTCAGCACTTGAATTTGCCAGGTTTAATTCTAGAGAGGATCACCATGGGTTCACGTGATATCATTCGCTGGCTAATCTCGACAGCAGAATCTGGTGCCAACGCTGTCGAATAAATAGTCCATGCCGGAACTTCATTAATCCAGGTTATATATGCATTGTCGAATCTAATGATGCTTCATAAATCACTGGGCACGCGCCGCGGACGGCAGTAGCAACCTACCCTGGTTTGTACTCGAACCCGTAAACTGCAAAACAACCCCCACTAAGCTCATAACAGCTTTGGTTCGTAATGCCGAGTCCACTAGTAGCCTCTTGATAGCGACCTGTAAAATACAATGAAGAAACATAAAAAAGACAGTGAATTGGTCATGAGATACCTCCAAGATATGTGTTCATTGTAGTTCTCTGTGGATCATAGATAACAGAAGTGTGATTGTTGATATTAGCACGATAGCCTGCCTGATAAATTCTTATCAGTTGAAGGTTGGAAGGAATTTAGCATCTCAACATACATCAAAAGGAGCCCATTGAGCCGATAATGAAGCCTAACGGTGGGATTAGCTAGTCCGTTCGCCATAGAGGTAATAACCATACATATCCAATCCCATCTATAACAGTCGCCTCAACAACATCAATTTCAGGGGCAGAACGTCCAACGTAAGTTCCATCCTGCCGTACAGGTCCAGGGTGTGATTCACCAGCACAAGTGCAAGCGGCTAGAGAGGTCTGTTCAGTACGACTAGACCTTGATATCAATCCCCCACGTACATAGACGATGTCCCAGGAGATATGACTATTGACAGAGATTAACAAAACGCCCGATCAAGATAACCAAGTGCCCTACCAGTGATCCATTGGCCCCTGGATCGCCGTTGATCAAGGCGGCTCGTGGCGTCTGCGTGCCCGGATAAGTCTGATTTGGAAGGGTACCAACGTCACAGGCATCATAGCTGTATGGCCACTAAAGGGCACTGGAGAATTGAAGCCAGTTCAATGATTTGGGTGGAATTACATACCAGCCCCTCTGTAGTTGCACCATATCCAGCACGCCCTATCATGAGAAACAGATGAGGCATATACAATATCTCTTAGACTTCAACTCCGCACCAAGATTTCCCATCGTCCAGCTAATGGTGCCGTTTTTATATCAAGATGAGCAAGAATAGGCAATAGACACTTACACAGCTGGCCAGAGTCCACTATATAAGAAAAAGCCCTTCAAAACTGTGTACATAGTAGGACATCACAGCGTGCTTACCTCACAACGCTCGAACCGGGTAAGCGAATGGATGCTGGACAGACCACGGGTGATCGTAAGTCAAAGAGTACGATAAAAAAGGGTGAAGAACTTTACCTTCGATTAAACCACCAGTAAAGCAAAATTTATTCCTGTCAGCCGGCGATCAGTGATAGAGAAATCACGCTTAATTGTCAAGTATATTTACCATGATTGGATCTAACGACCGGATAAGCCGCTGACGATATAAGATTATTATTCTGATAGAACTCACCATGCCGGATTTATAGGCCAAGTTGTGATTGTTACTAACATCAGTCACTTTCTCGATCGTCAACTGCAAGTACCCGTTCTTAGTAGTGGCTGCGAGACGTAATTGTTGGGTCGCAATATCAGGAACAGACTTGAGAAAATTACCTTGCTGAGGATCATACCACTCTAAATCATCCTTTCGAAACAAACATTTATTATAAGACAAACAGCAAGAGGTGACAGGCTACTTACTGTTCCCCAATACTGCAAATCAACAGCCTCCCAGAAAGGATCATCCCCTGGATAAAATGTACGGCCATCTTGGTTGAATTCGTCTGAGAACACCAAAGTCATAGCGGAATCATCCATGTATGATTTTTTCTGCATCAACTCTCGAGGGGTATCTTTGTCGACAAGTCCGAAATTTCCTGGGAAAGCGGGTATCTGTCCCGTCCCATTGATACCTCCCACGCTAAAGCCGCCCTGGTTCGACAATCTCTTCGTCGTAAAATGTGAGTATAATGGGTAGCCTTGAAAAAAATTATAGACTGTGATCGTTTCGCGGTTTAGCAGCGCACAGTGTACTGACCAGCACTAAGACGATACATATCGTGTCAATGATTACCGGTGATGGGGAATCACAATGTAACTCACAAAAGCGCTAAAAATCCCAAGCCTAGGATTGTGAGGCACCCCAGGTTGCCGGCGCCGCGAACAGTAAATACACCCCCGCCAACATCGTTATTTCTATCTCGTCGTGGATCAGGATTGTGAAGATAATCGTCGGCCTCTGGTGTTCCCATAAGTAGGGGTGTGCCCCATGCCGCAGGCGATGGCGAAAAGGAGTACTAGAATTCGTCGTTAGGCAGATTTAATGGAAATAAAGGGATGAAAACACCTTGTCGGTCAATGAAGACTATAGTTGTCTTATTTTCAGCAGTAAAAAAAAAAAAGGAAAGAAATCGAAACCCACGCACAGGATGGCTTGCCGATAACCCACCGCCTGTTTCTAGTTTTAAGGTGGGATTTGACGTTGCGGGCTGTTTACTGGGAAGTAAGAGACTTGAAGCACTATTAAAGGCGTTTTCATTAGGAAAGAAAGCTCGATTCATTCTATCGAAATGAGCGTGGGATTAGACTCTACAGAACTCCTGAGCGTTGGCTGAGCGCTAGAGATACTTGAAAAACAAAAGAATGTCGGTGTAGGGGAATGAGTGTGGTCAGGAGAAAACTTGATGAATCGCAGTGAAAAAAGCAGTAAGGCGAGATGAAAGATAAGGCTGCCTAGCGTCAAGCAGACATTATGGAGGCCGCTGACCAGGGTAGGATTCCGATCTGCAAGAAAGTAAATGTTCCTGGCCCTGGTAGGATCCCCCCGAATATACTGTAGTGGACAAAATGTTAGCCCCTTGGGGGTCAATTGGGGTAGAACGGTGGCCGGACCTAGGTTATTTTCCCTCAATCTCTCATTATGTGTTGATATGACCACCGACGAGGCTGAAAAAAGACTGAAAATCCAAAAAAACTATACCCGTATTTCGGCATACTGATATACATCTCGACTCTGAGCTCCCAGCCACACTAATAACCGGAACTGAGATAATGAAGTTTGCGGCCGTCGGTCCCAGGGATAAGAGACCTCCGGACATGGCGGGATCTACTTCGAATCAATGCAGCGATCCGGATCAGAGCTCCGGGTTCCATCTCCATCTTTGCTGACACGGTTTGTCAATGAAAAAAAAAAGAAGAGACAGGCATGGGATTTTTCTTGCGCGACTGATGCTGGTTGATCATGATGCATTGATTTGTCTTCTCCTGGCGAGTCGACGACGCAATGCTATAGGGGATACTGGGAAGTGCATAAAACCACAAACGCATTATTAGCAAGTACTATGATATGTACCAGTGCTGACTGGCGCATTGAGTAATGGGTCAACGCGAAAGAGGTGTGGTGAGTGCAGATTATGTGAAACACGTCATCTCTTAACGCGATGGAAATACAGTCGAACCTCTCTTAACCCATACCCTTTGGTGGGTTATTGGGGGTTATTAGGTGATGAGGGCAACTTTTGATGCAAAACGACAATTTGGTAGCCCCAAAAAAGTTATGGGACATAGAAGTTTTCAGAGGTATGGGTTAAGAGAGGCTCGACTGTAGATCAACGTATCATAACGTAGAAAGGTTACTGATGACGAAGAGTGCATAGGCATCTGTGCGACTGGCCCGAAGAACCTTCGTACTGTCAGAGCCAGAAGCGATCGATGACAGAACGTCGACGCGATCGGCCGCTACAAAGTTACGAGCGTGTAATCTTCAGCTAGCCGCCTTCTGCGGCTTGTGAATGTCTAGTAAACCATGCGCATATCGGTAGTGAGAGGTTCGTTTTCTAAGTACGTCAGACGATCGTTGACAATCCGTTTATTTCGGACATCGTCCTTCTAGATTAATGGAGAGTGATTGGTTAGAGAGCGGAGTCGCAGCGTCGAATGAAAGGACTTACCTACAGATCTACTATACATTTAAAAGCTCTAGAAAGCTCTTCATTTTTTAGGGCGATGAGCAATAGTCAAGCTAGCTTCAACAGGTCGCCCAGCACGCCCATGGCGGTAACAGCTGCACCAGCGCCTGCCCCTTGCACAATCAAGGGGCGAGGGCTATATCTCTTCGTATGGAACATGATTATGTTGTCTGAACCACCAAGAGAAGTCGCGAATGGGTGGTCTGTAGGATACCTACAACAAAGTTTTAATCGACTTGGAATCCATAGGACCGACCAATGTACCACATACTTTTCTAGGCCAGCTCTGACCTGACCTCCCGCAACGTCCACAACGCCAACGAATCGTAACACTTTATTTTCTCTGCTGGCTTCTTTGCGTAACTTAGCAAATTCTTCGTCGAATTCAGGGAGGCGTGCTATAAATTCATCTCCCGATGGAATGCCTTCAAGGGCGGCTGGGATGAGGGATGCAGTTTGGACAGAAGTAAATGATTGTAGAGAAGGCAACGTAGATGGTGTCGCCGTAGGAGCAGACGAAATGATTCGAGACAAGATAGTGAGCTTGCGAGCGACATCAAATCCATTTAGATCGTCCGCTGGATGAGGTTCCTACGCGAGCATGAATAACAAAGTACGTCCACAAAATTTTCAGTAACGTACAGTGTAGCCTTTTTCTCGAGCAACAGCAACTACAGAGGAAAAGGCTGGGCCATCTGGCATCCCAGTAGAAAATTCGTTGAAAATGTAACTCATTGTGCCGGAGAAAACGCCTTCAATTTTAGTGATCTATATTCATGAAAGGATATCCAGTCTTGATAATCTATGCAATTCTGGACGCACCTTGTCTCCAGTGGCTACCAGTTCTTTCAAAGGCGCAATGACAGGTAATCCTGCACCTACAGTTGCTTCGTTCAAGAATCTCGCGCCGCTCTCCCTCGATGCGCTCAATATTTTGGCAAATAGCTCTGCATCACCAGAAAACGCTTTCTTGTTGGGGGTCACGACGTTGATGCCTTGTTTTAACCACAAAGGGTACAATCCTGCCACCTCTTCCGAGGAAGTGTTATCCACCAGCGCGACGCGCTCCCTCTCAGCAATGAGCTGAATCAATCGAGCAGTGAGCTGTTTTAAGTCTGCCGAAGCTGGTGATGCAGCAAGCAGTGACTTCCAATCGACACCGGGGCCAATTGAGCTGATTTTATCGACGAAGACGGTCCGTTTTGACGAGGTCAGTGAGATAAGTTTGAATGGCGAGGCTGATGGTGGGATAGAGAGAAGTTGATGGATCAATTCTGATCCTACAAGTCCAACACCGACGACGGCTACAAGAATTTTTTGTCCGTGGTTAGCAGACATGATAGATCGAGAAAAAGTAGTCAACGAAGGACGAAAAATATTCTGGGTGATATACATTATCATACACTTTACCGTGGGAAGAGCAAACTCCACACAAGCGAAAGACCATCTAAGAGACATCGCATAGACCAAGTTGCTCAATTTAAAGGTCCTAAGTATATGCGTTTACCGACATTCCAATATTGGCGCTGATCACGTACATTCCACAGCGATAGAGCATCAGCAGGTGAATTGCATAAATTACCTGTAACACGTGGGTTTAAGCCTTAAGGCCAAGGTGATGACTTCTTTTACCAATCCTTGATTTCTTTGGATTTACCATGTTATCAAAAACTTATAGTTTCCCTTGTAAATTTTTAAAACATACTACTAGTAAACGTACTGTGCATCACCTTTAATCCACCCAGATTTAAAAGATTGGGAAAATGAGAACGATATGGTCACCTGAGTTGTCATGTCACGTGCTTATGCCAAACTAGGCCAAATAAATTGACTTACGACCTTCTCCGAGTCCTATTACTAATACTCACCGTCCCTAATGTTGTCAAGACATATCATTGCTGTCGCGCGTAGTCGTGGAATCCTTCGTGCGAAGCACCTTCAAGGTGTTTCCACCCTACTGTGAGCATATCACGGTAACATATACCAAAGAGGAATTAAGTTAAATCTTCTGTACAGGAATCACGGTAGGGTAGCGCAATTTCACTCCTCTCGCCTTTTAATGGGTATGCCTTGTTTTTTCAAGGGATTTTAAGACACACTTTTAATCACAATACCTTATTTAAGCCGAAACTATCAAAGTGCCACAGATGGCAGAGTCCATCACTGAAGGGACACTCAAATCCTGGTCAAAACAAGTTGGGGATATCGTTTCTGCAGACGAAGAAGTTGCGACAATTGAGACAGATAAGGTTCGAACCGAGTCAAATCAAGGGTCTGTTGCGATATCTGACCACTTGATTTGATGGCCAGATTGACGTCTCTGTAAATGCCCCAACATCTGGGACAATAGTGAAATTGCTCGCAAATGAAGAGGACACGGTTGCAGTGGGACAGGATCTCTTTGTGCTCGAACCGGGTGAGGTTGGCGGATGTACGTCATATTTCCAACCTTTGCAGGACATATGCCTTAATCCAAAATAAAAGCTTCTCCCGCACCTCCCCCGAGGAAAGAAGAGCAAGCTCCTCCAGCTGAAGCTCCCAAACCCCAAGCAGAAACGAGCGCGTCAAAACCTGAGACTTCGTCGCCCAATCCACCTGCACCGTCAAAAGCAGAGATTCCGTCCAAACCAAAAGAAGAGAAAGCCGCTCCACTGAAGGAAAAGAAAGAAAGTGCCCCTCACGCTCCCCGGGCTGCGTCTGGCAGTAGAAACGAGACCCGAGTATGTTTTTTCTCGTCCGGTTCTATCCTGGCGACCGCTAACCGTCCTTTCTTTTTGAAGGTGAAAATGAACCGCATGCGTCTACGTATAGCTGAGCGTCTCAAACAATCTCAAAATGCCGCCGCTTCCCTCACCACCTTCAACGAAATCGACATGTCTGCCCTTGTTTCAATGCGGAAAAAATACAAAGACTCCGTTCAAAAAGAGCACGACGTGAAATTGGGTTTCATGTCATTCTTTGCACGTGCGTCAGTGTTGGCGTTGAAGGAGATCCCTGCGGCGAACGCGAGTATCGAGGGAGAGGAAATTGTATATAGGGATTATGTAGATTTGAGCGTTGCTGTGGCTACGCCCAAGGGTCTGGTCACCCCTGTGCTGAGGAACGCGGAGTCGCTGGGGTTAGTTGATGTTGAAAAAGAGATTGCTGCCATGGGAAAGAAGGCGCGTTTTCTTTGCTCTCTGATCAGATTGATTGCTGATGGTTGACATGTTTTGTAGGCCAGGGATGGCAAGTTGTCCCTTGAGGACATGGCTGGGGGTACATTCACCATGTATGCTTGACTCTTTCCCATTTCATTTCTTGTCTGATAACATCTGCCACTACTAGTTCAAACGGAGGCGTGTTTGGTTCGTTATATGGAACACCTATCATCAACCTCCCGCAAGCTGCCGTCCTCGGTAAGTCTTTCTTGCTTTATATGTCCTTTTGACTGAGGCCCGCTTCGGAAAAGGTATGCACACCATCAAGGATCGCCCAGTGGTTGTCGACGGTCAGATCGTCATACGCCCCATCATGGTCGTAGCCCTGACGTATGACCATCGTTTACTCGATGGTCGTGAAGCCGTGACCTTCCTCGGTGAGAATCTGACCTTTTATATTATACCTTTCAAATTAACCATGGACTTGGTACAGTGAAAATCAAGGAGTACCTTGAAGACCCCGCGAAGATGCTCCTTGCTGCTTAAAGTCCTATTTAACGGGTTGCAGGATTGGACGTTCATGCCACATATTTGTCATGAATAAAGTACTTGAAGCTAATCAGTAGCGGCCAACTCTTTGCCAATCGGTTTATTCGATACATCAATTTGCCTGGACCTATGTTTTTACTTTCTAATTTATACCAATGAAACTCGAAAGACTCAAGGCGTCAATAGACAGGCTGGTAAATAAGGTCTGATATGGAGTGTTCTATAGCGAACTGGTTGTGGAGGACCGAGTTGGGTTCACCTGTCACCGTCATTTTTATCAAAGCCCTACTAGTGAGATTTGAAGCTTGAAGCTTGAGCCCAGGATGATCTTGATATGATCAGTCAAGTAGTCATTTCAAATATGTAGACAGTCGGAAGGGATGTACTAAACATCCGGTCAGAGGAAGACAAGAATTATCATTATAGAAACATCTGCAGAATGTCTTTCGTAAGTCATGAAAGAAAAAATGCATGCAAACGAGTACTTACTACAAGAAATTCAGTAAGACCATGACTCCCGGCTAGTATCCCATTATTATTATTATACTTCTTCGTCTCCATAAATTAGTCCCCTAGCATAAGCATTGGGTAAACTATTCTGAAAGAGCTCAACGGCTTCCTTGGCATGTGCTTTATCATCTCTGGACAGTATGTGCTTTGGACGTATAAGGCTTTTGATTGATACTCTCATTGATTGAAGAGCTGCAAGTGCAGGACTTGCGAGGATATCATCCAGTTCTTGCCAGGCCCATGTTGATACTATACTAGTAGAACTCACTTGCGGTCCGGGAAGATGGTCGTAGTCGCATTCAATTTCTAGAATCTCGAGAACATTGCAATGTTCGGCACTGGTTCCTCCTAATAGAACGACGAGGTCTTTCAAGGACGATTCTGCTCTCAACGGGACACAGATTGCGAGGGAGGTAAGTTTGGGAAGCATTTGTAGGTCGATCAGATGGAGAAAAACTTCTTGGTGTCCTACTTTCATTTCTTAGTAAAGCCGTAATTTGATAAGTAAATAACTCACGATAATATGGACTAGACATCCATTTGAGTGATTTTAGGGTGCTTGCGCTAGCTTTCGCAAGGCTCCACATCGCTTGAGATACATATAGGTCTCCAACGACCACAGAAAGGGTAGAAAGTCGGGATATGATATTTGGAGATGACAAGTCTTCCTGCAGTTCAGACACCGGATCAAGGGTGTCTGGATTGAGGTGAACGGAAGATAACGACAAGTTTGCGATACCGATGAGCGAAAGTAATTCTTGTTGTGAGATACCCACGAAATTCAAGTTAAGAGCTTTGAGAGTCGGTCGTCGACAGAGACGCATTAAACCCACCCTCAGGGTTATATCAGACGATGTCCAATCCGCAATCAAATTGCCATGTATTGAGAGAGATGTTAAGAGCGAAAGTTTCGGCAATAATCTATCAAGGGATCTCGCAACTGTCGTCCATGTCGACGACATTGGAACGCCTGTGTCATTGCGGATACATAGGTTCTGGATGAAAGATGATGCATGGTCGTCCGTAACCAGAAATGACAGAAATTGGACGGCAGATTCATTTTGCTGGTCTTCGTCGTCTGCGTTGTCAGCATCTGGAGCCACGAGGATCGTCACACTGGAAAAAAGGTGCTTCCGACAAAGCATAAGGAAGAGACGAGAAACGAGTGAACAAACTTTGAGGGTTTGTTGGTCGTTGGATGAATCGACCTCGTTGAGGATGACATGCAAAACCTCCACGGGCAGAGACGGTGAAGAGGGATCCATGGGGGTGCAACCGCTGGAGCATTAAAATGACTCAAAAAATACATATGGTGGGCGCCTACTTGAATCGCGTTGATATGCCAGCATTACGGATGCAATGTGGTGTCATGGTCGTAGATAAGGAGATTTTCTCCCATCTATCACATCAGACGACCTGGTGTATTTCATTGAAGGCGGACTAGTACTGATCCGACAACGGCATCAGAATCAGGAGGGCATGAAGGTTCGAAAAATTGCAATTAAAAAATAGACCTAGTCCGCTTTTCTCTTTGTCTTCAAGTCCTGGTGCACATTCCAAAGATAGGGTTAATCGGTTGCTAGCTTCACAACCTGGTTTGCAGCGTTTGGGCTCGAATACGTTATTCAATACCTTTGCACAGCATTCTCTGTCAGTCTCCATCAGGCCTGGTTGATGAAGTCTTTGCAAAGATATTCCAAGCGACAAATGCATGTAAAATCAATTACGTTTTATCCTTGAATTTCGGAGACCTGAACAGAGTCACCCTGGGCAGGGCTCAAAATCCAAATCGCAGGAGTAAGGCAGAATAATCTTGCCAGGTTATTTAAAGACAGAGTCAGAGATTATCCAAATCACCGTGATGTTTACACGGCCAGGAAAATGATTCCAAACTATCTGAGCATGGGACGTGGTTCAGCAAACAGAATGCCGCCCATGGCGAACATTCCGGGATTATCATACAGCCTTCAAGATGATTTGGGCAGGAGAGTGTCTGCTCCGATTTGGATCAGGCAAGGATATCAGTACAACGCTAGATTGATGATCTGATATCGATGAAGAAGCTCTTCCTGTGGAGTAGGGGTAAAGGCTCTTGAGAGAGATGCCGGAAGACTAGAAAACGTGGTCGAAAGTTTGTCCGTCATCCGAAATGGAGTAGCGCCGCCAGGGAAAGTGGCATGAGTGATATTTGAGACGAGATTCCAACAGGAACGTCACGGTCTCAATAAAGACACTCGGCTGCATTTATTACAAAGAGAGAGCCAGTGCATGACGACTGCCAGAACCTGGTGAAGCAGCCAAACACTGCTGACATTTTGAAAAATTCTCGAGGAATGTGAGATGCGACGGTTAAAATTGAACTGCTGATTCTGGGATATAGCATGAGTTCGTCAAAGTCGTAATTTACATGCGCCATACATAAAACTATGCAGGCCTATGATGCAAGCGACTTCGACCGTCCCAGAAATGGGACACAATGGCTCTCAAACCGTCACATAAACTGTCCAACTGTAAATTTTGAGGTGCCTCTTTTTTTTTTAATATCCAAAGCTGGATTCCGTTAGAAATGGACTTTAGAGTACTGTACTCTAGTAGTGCACTTTGTCTTTCGTCCGCTCCATTGCTATTGTAGCATTGTTCTGATGTCAGCACAAGAGCAAAACCTTGATAGAGAACGCACGATTGTAATGAAGAAGTTTCTCAATCAAGTCCACATGAGTCAAGACCATCCGCCGGCAGCAGTATCGTTTTAGTTGAAGCTCGTCCAGTGCATCACTACATTCATATGCCAAAGGTTATGAGCCTAGGATCCATTGTTAATCGTCATTTAACCCACCCTTCGCTCATATCCCTAGACAGAAGCTCCAAATATGCATTCCACTTATCACCGATGACTTTTCCACATGAGAAACACCGCACAGGGATGATCTGAAGAAAGAAAGCATATGAGCATTTGGTGCAGATGCGGCGCAAAACCAAGTCGGCTTGCCATTGTGATGGTTTGAAGTGTAGACGGATTAGTCAGCTTATTGCAGAATCAGCCGAATTTGACTCCGACAGAACATCATCCGGCCATCCGGCCAACGGCACAAAACCTCAAGCTCATTTTGCCAAACTTCTTGCATTGATTCTAAATAACTTGAAGCAGAAAAGATTATGCGTCTGCACAGATGTATTATCCTGCTGTATTGTATGCAATGAACACCGATGTTACCGTTCTCGCCCATTTTCAATTGCCTATATGGAGTACCTAGGTACTCATGTTCCATACCGTAACTCACAACCGTCGAATAATTCGGCGGCGGTCGACTTTAGCGAGATCCGATATCTCTGAAGTACTCTGAATGAAAAATGAAACCTTCTGTATTAAGGCGGTCCTTCTTCCTTTGGAAATTGTACTGATTTTGAACCCCCTTGAGCGTTCAGCTTCTTGAGTTCATCAAATAAATGGATACATAGCTTCAGGCTTTACGGACATTGGACGTATTCATCGCCTTAATTCCGCCGCGCAGACAAGGCAAGCGGCCCAGGGCAAGCACAGCTTGGCACAGGTCGAGATTTGGACACACCAAGCTATAAATAACTCACTATCTAATGACTGATTCACGAGCAACCCAGACTACGAAGCAATCTTTCATGCGTTGTAAGAGCCCGAAATGGCTGTCTTTCGCCGACGTACTTAACTTGTTTTTTTTCCCCTTTGACCTTACATTGATCACGATATAAACTCCGCACTCTCTGACCACGTTTTTGATCAGTATAAATACCCCGGGTGACTCCCTTTCCTTAGTGTCGTCACCCTTATCATACACAGCAAAGCACTGCACAATCTAGCATGCTGCGTTCTCGGTCGCGTTCATCCAGTGCTCCTAGTTCTTCTCCGACCAGTTCGCCTCCAAAGAAGAAGAACCGCCTTAGTTTGTCTGGAGTGACAAACCTGTTTGTAAAAATGCGCGGTATGGAAGAAAAGGCGATCAGCACAGATGAGTTGGAGTTGACCTCTGGCGACCCCAAGACGCATCCAAACGTAGCAGAGGGCGCAAAGGACCAAGATAAAATACCAGTAGAGCAAACGGACCACTTTGTTTGTTCGGGTGGCGTGAACCTCCCAATGCTGCTGCGAATAACGAGAGTTGCGCTCATGGAACATATAGAGAGACAACTGGGAGCAAATTCGGTGGTCAATGAACAGTGCGTGTTAATTCATCATTGTTCCCACATTGCTCCTTTTCATTCATTTCACCTTTTGTTATATCCAGATGGGAGTGTACCATTTCTGGACCGAAACCTGTGCATAGTAGAACATACAAAGTTCAGGTATAGTCGTGGCTGTGGAGTCAACCATGCCGTTGGCTAAATTTTCTTTTTTTTGTTTTTTAAGATCCGCTATAGTGCGTCTGCAACTCTATCATCTGTGCCAGATTGTCGCCGGCCAGTCGCATTAGATCAGGCTACAAGTATCCCTGGCCTCATGTCCATCCTCAAACGAAACGACGCATAATAATCCCCAAGCCGATTCCGATTCCACATTGACTCTTCCACAAAAAAAGCACACACATTCCTTTTTCGCTCTCTAATAACGTGCATCCCCTATCAAGAGAAACCAACGCTCGTTTTCCCTTCTTGCATCTTCGGACTCTTTTTCTTTCATTGTATTATATTTCTCGCAAAAACTCTCACAACTTTTTTTTTTCTTTCTTCTTTTTACTCTGCCTTATTCCTCACACATGAGTGCAACGCTTTTCTGTACCACCATCATCATCACCGTCAAACATTGTTCCTGAAGATTTTTCTACATCGGGCTAAAAAAAAAAGACAAAAAAACCACCACTCTATTTATGTACTTTGTATCCTACTGCAATACTTTTCTTTTTTCCCTTTTTCCCTTGTCTACCCCTCTCATACTTATTAGCTTAGTAGTTAGTGTAACTATCTTTCGATACTTTTGACCCCCCTAGTTCTATATACCTTCTTGCAAACCACCACCCCAATATGCAATGTGTTATTTGGCTCAATACATCCATACTATTGTATCACTTTCGAGCGTCTAAACGTTCTATTCTTAGGTTACCACTGACGTAGGTTCGGAAATTCAGCTGACTTTGTCAGGATCAGAGCTTGTTAGTCGTCGTCGCCTCGTGGTCCAATCCGGTGGGAAACGTCCAGATCCTACCATTTCTTCTCACAGTCAAAAAAAAAACATCGAGGCTGTTGAAAGACTATATGTGGTTATCGAAACCCCCGGAAGCAATGTCAATAAACATAGGAATTACAAAACAAGTTTTAGAAAGGCAGACCAGAAGAAAAAAAAACGACCAACGACAGAATTACTGTACATACAATACACTTTCTTTTTTCTCCAAACTTCTCGTACAAATAAGTAAATGAAAGCTTTTTAGCTTATTACCACCCACCGCCACCGCCACCGCCACCGCCACCTCCACCTCCATACGGATAATTATTACCACCTGGGAATCCAGAATTTCCAGTAGGGTACGTAGCTCCAGGGAACCCAAATGGGCCAGCAGGAGGTGGACCGCCTCCAGGACCACTAGGGAATCCATCACCGTGTGGAGGGGGTCCGGGAGGAGCATGGTATCCACCACCACTACCGTGATGACCGTGTTGATCATGATGACCACTGTGACCACCACTAGGGAAAGAGGGAGGTCCGCCAGGGAAAGAAGGTGCATTACTCTCAGAGAACGAGAATCCATCACCTCCAGAGAAGGAGAATCCATCATCTCTTTGTCCAGCACCAGGGAAAGAAGAACCGCTACCAGGGAACGAGGGCGGCGTATTAACGTAAGAAGGTGCGTAGGAAGGTGCGTATCCTTCATGTTGTGGACCCGTATGAGCTTGAGCATGATGGTGTTGAGTCGGACCTGAATGACCTGAATGAGGTGGGACTACCGCAGGAGGTGTATACGTCGATGTGGATCCATATCGTCCTCCTCCACCACCTGCACCACCTGATGGTTTACTTTCACTATAATACGAACCAGCTTCTCCAGCCACACTATATTGATGCCCCCCAGCCTGTGGATACCCACTCGGGGCACCAGGGTACGCATCTCCACCCACCCCACCTCCCTTCGCTTGCCCAAGCCCACCCGTGAACATCCCGATTCCAGGTACAACACTCTGCGCATAACCCGACAAAGCATTCTGCAAGTTATGCCCCTCTTCCTCCGCAAACGACCCCTGAGAAGCTGGTGCCCCACCTTCACCTTCACGTCTCACATTCTGATGATTCCTTATCGATTCTTTGCCGAGTCGTTGAAGAACCGAGTATTGGTTGGGTACTTTAGCGAGCCAGTCGCGCACGCATTGCATCATTTCTCTTTGAATTTGGGATTGGGGGTTGTGGAAGTCGGGGTGGAATCTAGAGTTGGAGGTTGTGATTAGTTGAGGAGGAGGAGTGTCGATGAGAGACGTACAAGCATTGAAGAACGTCTTCTGTCAATTGATGTACATTCACAGAATCATCATCCCATGCTTTCGTCACAAGTTTCACTGTATACATCTATCAAAAAAAAAAAGAGATAAATGACATCTCGTGCAGTTGTTTTCGTATGTTCATCACAAAGTTGACTTACAACGATACGTTGCGCAATCTGTCCAGCAGGTTCGTTAAGAAGTAGATTCTAAAATTATCCCAACAGCGCAAGGTTAGCCAATAATACTTCAACAACGAACAAATAACCTCACAAAATGATCTTTACTCAAGAACGAATGCGTCGGATCAGACTAACAAAGTATAAAGTCAAACTTTCATATCACACAAATGAAAAAAGTAGAAACTCACTGCTCGAGGATCATTGAACACCGCAAATTGATCATTGTTATCGATGACCTCTCCCGATGCGGCTTGTAAGCCACTAGTAGCGGTTTGTAACATTGGTTTTAAGATAGGCTTATTAAAGCCAAACCATAATTGGTAAATCAAACTAGTTATAAAAGATGCGAATGGTACGGACCTCCATAGCGGTAAAGACGAAAACTAAGGGAATTGAGACAAGGTCAATAGAGAGAACAACATGATAAGTTTAGGAGAAGGATTTACCAGAGATAGAGTCCATAATCTTGTTAACCAACGACTGCAAACCTGGTATTTTCTCTACAAATAAGATCATCAACACAATTGCTCATGAAAAAACAAAACCATCCAAGAAAAGGAATCACCAATCGTTATCTCGATCTTCTTCACAACTTGAAAAAAAAAACATCCATCAGGGCCCACCCAACACAAGACCAAAACCACAATACCCACCCGAATCTCGAAACGTCAAAATTTGCCAAAGCGCCGAATGCAACTCCTGAGGACTCATATCCTCCGGTCTCTTCCCTCCTCCCCCTCCTCCTCCCCCCCCAGGACCAGCTCGCATCCTCTCAATCGAATCTAAATCACGACTCATGTCACTTCCTGCCCCTCCTGGTAGTGTAACAAAGAGTCCTCTGAGAACATCCGCCGGGGAGTCGTTGGAGCCAGGACCACCCCGCGATTGGGCGTGTGATTTGGAACGCGCTTTTTCCATTTCTTTGTGTAGGTCTGTTACGGATGCCTGCGTGGGTGTATGGTTAGTGGGAGGAGATGAGAGAGGGGGGTGGCGTACTTCACTCTATAAAAGATGATAGGGAGCATGTATGAGTGCTTTGTTAGAAGTGGAAGTCAAGGATATAGATGAAACATATACCAAGTGATCGGTCGCCTCTACGTGGACAAAAATAAGAAGCAACAGTCAATTGGAACCCCTCAAGAAAAAATGAAAGAAACACCGCACCTCCAAGTAACGAATGAGTAAAGTCACTCGACCCAAAGGTTCCAGTCACAAGCGGAGCCACGCGTTTCCTATTCGGTGCCTGAATACGAACTTGTTCACCTACATGCGGGAAGACCTCGTCATGACCCATTGATATCAAAGCAAGTTCGCAAAAGTTGGAATGGGCTGAGAAATCTTCTAGAGTGTGAAGCTGTTTTTTTTTGTTTTGTTGAGATTGAACAGCGTGAGTTCAGCAGGAGAGAACGCACAGCTTGACCGAGGAGTCTGAAAGCTTCGTATTCATCTTGTTTGTCACCTGATGTTCGGTTTTGCCTTCCGATTTGAATACATCTTTCGAGGGTTCGTCGGACTAGAGCCTTGGATGTATCCCAATGACCTTGTTCTGTACACACATGATCAGGTCAACACTGACGTTAGGGATGAGTACGTACCATTAGCAATGTAATTTTTCATTCCTGTTCTGTGGTCAATTTCCAACTCTCTGGGCTAAGAAAGATAAAATGAATTAGATGGTAGAAAGAAAGAGTAAGGGCATACATCGACTGGGCCACGTAAATTTGGGTGATATGCCCTCGCATCTTCACCTTCAGCATATCCTTTCGGATTATCAATATGTTCAGTCTGTTTATAAAACTTTAGTTGAGAACTATGTGTAGCAGATTGAATTGACGTACAGGAAGATAAACTCCAAGTCGTTCTGGCGTGACCTCGAATTCCTGTGTAGCATAGCCATGTGCCTATATGAGATGAGGAAGGTGATCTCAAAGAAGATAAGATCCGTAGTAGGGATATGATTACCATGAAGCCTAGAGCCATGCAGAGGGTGATGATTGTCTATGTTTACAGTCAGATAGAATGGAGTGTGAGTGGATCATTATAGAGACCTGGAACTGGACTTTTTTTAGAGCGGTAACATCTACAGCCTAGTTTAATTTATTTCAGTAGCATATCGGATCTGAGAGGATCGGTTGGGCCTGACTTGACTGTAATCGCGTAACCAATTTCTACAAAGATGTTAGATGAATTGAGAGATCGTGGAAGAGAGACGGATATACCCAAAGTAAACTCTTTTGACATCCAACCCATTGAATTTAGATCCTTTTGAAAGTATACTGGCTAGGGCGAAACCACCACCAGCTCCTCGTTTGACCAGTTGTGTCAGGATGTCTTCCTATAATTGACATGATGAGAGAGAGAGAGAGAGTGGATGATGGTGAGTGTTGTCGTACGATATCACCATGGCGGAAAGCTTTTCCTTCCATATATGCGAAACTGGGATATCTTTATATATAAAAAGATCTAAAATAGATGGTTTAGAAGACTGACGAAGGGATATTTCCTGCGCCGAACGCATATACACCATTCTGAGAGAGACAGAAAGCACAAATGACCACGATTATTAGGAGAGTTGTGTTGCGAGCCATGGTTGGATGATAAGAGTCAATAGAGCCGGCAAAGGCCGAGAGGAGGCTGTAAATTTGAAAAAATGATGTTTTGCGTGTCATCCTTCCCCCCTTTGCTCACCACACCACTTGTGTCTTCGCGTCAACCATATCTTCTTGTAATCATTTTTATTTTATTTTATTTTCTATTTCAAAAAGAATTGACCTCTTCAGTAGTCATCGTCATGACCGGTACTTCGTCACCAGCCTCCGTCCCTCACAGCAGCGTCGTTCCGTCTGAAGTTGGATGGCAGTTTGTTCCTCAGTACTATACCTTTGTCAACAAAGAACCCCATCGCTTGCATTGCTTTTACAACAAAAACTCAACCTTCATACATGGCACTGAAGGAGAGGATGGTAAGCCATGTTACGGCCAGCAGGTATGTCCATAACTTGTTCTCTTCTGTGTTATCAGCGGATCGCCCAGTTGTCACCACTCAGTTCTCCTATACCTCTCTTCTAACTCCAAATATCCACAAAAAAAAAAAACATTGACATATCATTTATCAGGAAATCCATAACAAGATCACGTCTATCGGTTTCGAAGACTGCAAAGTCTTCATCCACTCCGTAGATGCCCAATCTTCTGCAAACGGCGGCATCATCATCCAAGTCATTGGTGAGATGTCAAATCACGGCGATCCTTGGCGTAAATTCGTTCAGACTTTCTTCCTCGCTGAACAACCTAATGGGTACTTTGTCCTGAATGATATCTTCCGTTTCTTGAAAGAAGAAACAGTTGATGGTGATGGCATGGATGATGCTGATCTTCCTGAACCTGCTTCGGTCCCTGAGCCTGCTCCTGTGACTCAGACGGTTCTATCTGCACCAGAACCAACTTATGATCCACCTCGTGAACCTACCCCACCACCTGTTGTCGTCGAAGACCCAGCACCAGCTGTTGCTGCTTCTGTGGTCACCGACGAAGCACCTACCACCGACATCTCCGAACCCCACATCATCCAAACACCCACCCCTGCCCCGGAGGACCTTGCTCCATCACCACTCGCAGCACCAGTAGCTCAGCTTAACGGTATTCATACCCCGGAACCTGAGAAACAAGCTCTCGTTGTCGCTGCGTCTGTTGGTCCTTCTCCTGTCCCTACTCCAGCTCCTGCTTCAATACAATCCACACCAGCACCTGCCACGAATCCCGTACCCACTCCTGCCCCGGCCCTGGCTGTCACACAAGTCCAACCTGCTGTCGCTCCGGCGCCTGCACCAACACCCTCAGCTCCACGTTCATGGGCCTCCCTCGCAGCTTCCAATCCAAAAAAATGGGGTGCAGCCGTAAACCAAGAATCGCGTGGTACAACCGAAATACTGTCTAATCCGGCACCAACTACCAATGGTATACTTGCACAAGCCTCGCAATCTGCTGTCACGCCCAACTCTGCTCCTCAACACCATCAGCATCAGCATCAACATCAACATCAGCAGCAGAGAGGCGGAGGACCACATGGCGGGCCAGGAGGTGGAGGAAACCAAGGTGGACCTCGACATGATTCTCCAGCATTGCTAGCCGCTCAAAGCGTATCCCACGGCCATTGTTTCGTCAAAGTAAGCTTTCATTCCATTTCTTGCTTTATTTACTCACCCCCTCCTTTCACTCTGTAGGGCATTACGGATCCAATCTCACAACTCCTCCTTCAATCAACCCTCTCAACCCGTTTCGGTCCCATAAAAGATCTAGAAATCGTCCGTTCCCGGGCGTGTGCTTTCATTGAATTTTCATCCATAGAGTCAGCACGAAAAGCCATAGTGGCAAGTTTGCATCAAGGACAAGGAGGTGAAGGTGGTATTTGGGTGGATGTCGGTGGGGAGGTTGGGCAGGTTAGAATTTCAGTGGAGACCAAGAAGGAGAGGGCAGATAGACCGGCCGGGAGGGGAAGGGGTGGAGGTGTTGTTGGTGGCGGAGGTGGTGGTGGTGCACCAGGTGCGGGTAATGGGAATGCGGAAAATAGGGGTGGAGGTGGAGGTGGTAGTTTTAGAGGACGTGGGGGCTCAGGGCGAGGTGGGCGTGGTGCTTCTGGACCAAAGTAATAAAAAAAAAAGTCCTTGTGATGATGATGATCTAGGGCGGTTGGTTGGTTGTTGGTTGCATTTTCTTCCTTCTCTTTCTGTGCGGCCAAGTAATCATTTTCTTCACATACAACTCAGCCCACCCTTTTCCTCTTTCCGACTTTTCTTGTCGCAGTGTTGTTTTTTTTCTTCGGTCGTTGTTGGTTTCTTCATTCGCTCTCCTTGCATTTTCTTTCCACATCCCACTTTTTTTTTCTGAACCCCCACCGCACGTTCCTTTTTTTTCTTTTCCGTTAGCCCATATGTAATGGAAATTAAAAATAAGCCAAAAAAAAATTATGCATTCATTCATTTAATTGATCGGCTCCTGTATGCGCATATATGAATCACAAGTATGAATGTTGTCGCCATTCCATGAAGTTCTTGATGATGATGATGGACAGACAGCACTAGCAAAAAATGAAATGAATATATATATATATATTTAAAAAAAAACTTATTGCGAAGACGTGATAAATCTTTTCCAGGACCAGGACGCACAATTTTCGACAAAAAATGATTGAATTCAATAAATAAATGGAACCCTGGATTGCAACAACAACACATAAGTTTTTTTTTTTTAAAAAAAAGCCGTATTCATATATAGTAGTGCTCTTTTTTTCTTCTTTTTTCTTTTTCTGTTTGGGTTTGGAAGCGACCAGCGAGTAGTGATTGAAAATGTTGAAGGTGATGGTACAAGTTTCGATAAAACTTGATAAAATTTCAAATCAGTCAGTAAGGGGAGGGGGGGTATTCATTTCATTATGAAACTCACCTACACAAAAGAAAAAAAAATTCTACATGATGAGTACATAATTTGGAGCCTAGTTTTTATGTGATAGGTGCTGGTTGGAAAGTCATGATTTCATCGTAAAGCAGTTCTTTTAGTTGTTCTCGGCTGATATCATCTTTGTGAACTATAGAATAAAAAGTCGCGCGCCAAAAGTTAGATTTAACATAGTCGTTGGCTAGAGGTACCGGAGGAATAGAACATACGATCGAATTCGAAGAACTCAGGGTCGAGAGGGGGAGCTACTGGCTCGTCGTCTGGGTCATGCTGTTGGGAAGGAACGATATTAGTCATAAAAAAAAGAAAAAATGTAGAGAGCAAGCAACGACGTACGTATGATTCTAAATACGGGTGTGCAAGTGCATCCTCTACAGTGATGCGTTTCTTAGGATCAAACGTCTATAATAAAACCAGCATCTTTAAAATCACCGCAATTCCCAGGGAAGTACGAAAGAACCACATACCAAAGTCTTCGCTAAGAAATCGACCGCAAGTGCACTGGCATTAGGGAAGATCGTGGCAAATGATCTCCGTTTGCGGAAGGGAAGAGCACGTATATAATCCCGAGATCTGCGAGTCGTGATCGCATAAAACTCATCCAGTGTGGGTGTTCCCAACACGTCAAGAATAAGTGTCAACTGATGGTGGTAATCTCTTCCCGGAAATAGCGGTTTTCCTGAGAGCATCTCTGCAAGGATGCAACCAACAGACCACACGTCGATAGCCTGATATGAAGATCGGTAGATGAAACGGGAGAGAAAGACCATGGAGATTGAGATCAATTGCATATATATATGGAACAAATCACACACCTTGGTATATTGTTTGAACGTCAACATGATCTCTGGGGCTCTGTACCACCGTGTAGCTACATACTCCGTCATGAAACCCGTCTCGGTACCTGAAGGTTCCGCAGTTTTCACTGAACGTGCCAAACCAAAATCACAGACTTTGAGATCGCAGTTAGCGTTGAGGAGGAGATTTGAGGGTTTGAGATCACGATGAATAACATCGGCTGAGTGTAGTGCTTTCAGAGCACGCAGTGTCTGATAGATGAAGTATTGAGCATGATCATCTGATAGATCTTGTGTTCGAATAACACGATGCATGTCAGTCTCCATCAACTCTTGAATCACTGTTGGTAGGAAACCTGTTCAAGAGGTATCTTGGATCAAGAACAAGGGGAACGTACAGTAGACCTCTTTGAATGCTTCTAGCGAAGGTGGCTTGATGATATCTAGAATGGAGATAATCTTGGTTGAACCATGAACATTGGTGAAAAAGTTGAGAAAAAGAAAACGCGATACACACATTCTCGCTGACACCAGCTTCGCTCAGGAACTTGAGTAATTTGAGTTCTCGTAGGGTTCGTAGACAGAACATGGAGTGATCAAAAGGAGTGATCTTCTTGATAGCGACTTTGCGTCCACTTGGTCGATGAACCGCTGAGCAGACAATGCCATATGCGCCTTCGCCGACGACATCGAGTACTTGATATTGGGTACCTATTTACAAACGATGAGCTTCTGAACAACAAATTTTGTTGAGAAATACAGACCAACGTTGAAGCGAACTTTTCTTGGCGCAGGGGCTGCTGGTGCTGCAGTGCCGTTCTTTGATTTGGAGACTGGCTGGGCAGGGTCTGGCATGATTGCTGTGGAGAGTGAGTGTGGTTGTCGTCAGGAGGAACCGTGGAGAGAGAAGATGGATCAAATCAAAGGAACAAAGACAACAAAGGTCATATATAAACCGAACGCTCGGAGAACAATTAAATCAGCCGAATACAACATAAACCTCTTCAGGGTCCTCTTCCCACCCGCCTTTATGCAAAAAGGGCCACCGTGACCTCCGTTTCCTAGGCATTGTTATAGGAACCAGAATCTAGAGCTTTATAGTACATTTCAAAGGTCACTCTGCCCATAGTCGGGTTGGTTTAGATTCCAACTTGTATTGGTTGAGGCCTTGGAATCCGTTTCCCCTAAACTCGGGCTGGAGTCTAGAATGCCTCATTCTGGCAAATTTTTCCTGATTTACATGCTACTATATATTGCACCTTACCATGGCGACAGTGAAAATCTCAAGGGGAGCCAGCAATCATCTCACTGGAGCCACGCCAACGCCATACGGTAAATCGATACGCATATGATGTCCTTCCGACCGAAAATCATTGTTCGGAACTACATTGGGGAGCATACACATTGACTGCTTACGATCACTCTGAATTTTAAAAGTCTAACATATCTGTGATCTCAGTAGCGGTTTCCGAACAGTCGAATAACTGACGTTTGGTTTCACGCCGACTTTCTATAGGAGGAATACCTTTAGTGCATTCCAGATAAGGTCCCTACCTGACGACCAGACCAGTCCTTCTCTACCTTGACGCTGGGACTGTAAATCTGCCTAATAAAGTAACTGCTCCCCGCCTCGCGTCGGTTATCACGACGACAGAACGACACCCCAGTGGATCAGATCACCAACTAGGGTTTTTTTGATACGACATTCATTCTTCCGATATCTAAGTCACCATCACTCTTTTGCTATCGTTTGAGATGCAATGATTAGAACGTCAGGTAATATATTTCCTAAGCTTATTGGGCCCGAGATCCAACAGCATCGGCCAAGCTATGTATGAGCGCCCATCAACATAGATTGGGTATAAAGCACCCACTTGGGCCCTATAGCCCTTTGGCTCAATTCAAAACAAATATTTTCAGAAAGACAAGAGAGGAATCAATTTTGAGAAAATAAGTTCAAGTCCAATCCAAGTCCAAGCAACTCAGAGCTCCGAGTAAGGTTTACTCTGATCGGTGCGGATTCTCGCTCTCTGCGATGGCCTGGGTATTTTCAACGCCAGTGCCTTGACAGATTGTGGTCCACCGATTTTTTTTATATAATCAATGGATGAAGCTTTGCGACCGAATTTCATTCTTGTACCACCGGATAGCTGTGGTTAGCCGTGTTACCTCCGAGTCTGCTCGACCATGCCCGCGAAGAATAAACACCTTGACTAGAGAGTTCACTTAGCCATGGCGCAGTTAGAAAACACAGCAGAAAACGCAGCAGAGACTTGTTTGTTGATCATTGCTGTGGCAGTCAAAAGGTCCTGAGTCGACCCCAAGTGTTGCCACAGCTTGTACCGCCATAGATGGCTTTGCGAAGCGGCGGGTTTCTGTGCAAGTCAACCGGACCTGACTGTGTGGATCATAAGAAATATTTTCAACTCGTCTATATTAACTCATCAATCAGTACTCTAACAGAAGCAGCAACTGCCATAATTAAGGTGAATAACAAGGGAAAAACACAAAGCTGTAGAGGTTGAATATTGAATTTTTAAACCAGTATAAAATGAAAACGATTGTACAATCTACGCATCTTCATCCTCGACCTCCACCACGCGTGCACTGCGATTTCGTGGTCGTCCGGTATCCGAATCAGCAACTTCTTCAATAAAGGCCCCCCCATTGTCCTTGCGTTTTTCGCTTGACGATTTGCCTTTCTCTTTCTTATCGCCTTTCTTTTTCTTTGACTTTTTCTTGGGGAGATCCCATTCCCAAAGAGGTATAAATGAGTCGACCTAGATAAAGAACCATTAGATTGTGTAAGATCATGAGCTGTTAGAGAGGCCACGCACAAATCCAACGTCAGCGAATAGTTGCGGGAATATCCATATTCCTGGACTCGCAACAATGACGGTGATGATGTAGAATATCAAACGAACAATGGCCATGGCGAAGAACAAGCCAATGAGTCCAAGCATGGCCATACTCAAATACCACGCGCCTAATCGCATTACATGTGGCCACAAAGGGAACATGACACCAGCAAGCATGATAACAACCATCAGCAATCCACCAGCATATGTCGTCCATTGCGAACCCTCATAGAACCACGCATAGTATTCCTCGGACGAGAACGATTGGTCAGTGATGATTTGAAGGGCTTTGGGTGATGAAGAGGAAGATCCTGTTGGCCCGCCACGCTGGACGCGGAGAAAGAAGGCATAGGCATTCACACTTTTTAGTATTATGTCGGCTTCACTCTCGGATGTTACTTTTGGTACGCCTTTAACTTTGGCGAAAGCAGGTGAAAGAAGGGCTTTAATCGCAGATTTGCCTGGTGAAAGATAGCATCAATTGGCGCTGTTCCTCGAGCAAATGAAATGTCCAACGCACCTTTAAAATAATCTAAACGTTTTCCATTCATGGCCCCTACGCGAACTTTCATGCCTGCGCCTCCTCCACGAAGGAATTGGGCGACTTTTTTGATTTCAGGAGGGGCTTTCAATTGCTGCTCCATTTGTCGGATAGATTTCGGGTGGCAATGAAGTGTTTTTGATACTGGAATACGAAGAGATCTAGAAAACCAATCTAATTTTATAATGGAAATAGCACTGACCTCAAGCTGAGTGGTATAGACAACGAGACGGACGGATGGAACAAAGAATAGCCAGCGACCCTATGTGCTGGCGATTCGGAAGGTCGGACACGTCACAATTTTGAATTCCGGCGTGACGTGACGATCATCGGCACAGCTGTGCTGTGCTGCCTTCGGATGTAGTAACATGCTACATACACGCTTAATGTCGAGACGGACGAACCAGCTCAGTGCTCGTGGAAGATATATAACTTTAAGTTGTAAAATCCCCACGACATCTATACATCCATGTAGAATTCGAACCAACTCCACCACCACCGTGAAGGGTGACCAGATGTTTGTGTTCTCGGTTTATCGGATCAAGAAAGTGTATAAAATAATAAAGTGAGAATATAAGTGATACTAGGTATTTTGGGTCGATGGTGGATGCTTCGATGACAATCGAAACGAGATTTACGGGAACGAGAGAATATATTGTTTGAATTCTGCTTCCCAACTACAGGAAGGAAATTCGTTTGAGTCAGTTGCTCTATTTCCTCCGCAAATGGCTTTCAGCTTTGGCGGGAACTGTCCTAAAATCGATTGAAGACTGTCCCTGATGTGCTCCGCCCGTTTTTCGATACTCTCGCTCTTCTCGAAACCCACCCGGGGTTCAGCTAACCAGTCGGACTCACGCATAAATCTGACTATTCGTTGTCTGTTTCCGGCAGAAGAGCTCGGAGATGTAGCAGAAATGACGCCTTTTTCAAACTTTTGGTATGCGGCGGAACTAGGTTCGATGATTTCGTTAAAGAGATGGACGGTTGCGTCAAATGCGAGAGAGCGAAATTTGCTGTAGAAATGGATTATAGATCCGGGCGTTCCACACACGACAGGGCAGTCTGGATTCGGGCATCCTGCTGGGTCCCTTCCTGTTGTAGGGTCTTCGCACTTTCCGTGAAAGTAGGATTTGAAAATGGCGTTCTCCATATAGTCGTAACCACGCTTGTTGTATTCATCTTGAAGGGGCTTAAGGAAAGATGTAGGCTGGGTAGACTTTGAGGCTGTTGGCCCAATGATCTGGGAATAGATTGCGCCGTCCTAGAAAAAGAAAACCCTCAGCGCGGGACACGGTCAAAAGTAGATGCTTACAATTTGCGAAAAGACCATGTTCATGGGCATAGTGTAGTTTCCTAGCAAGGCGTTTGTGATGCCGACGATGCATTCCCCTTCGCAAGCCAGAATGACCGTCGCCGGTACAATGAATGCGGTTGTGACCAAAGCCAGAACGCGAGAATATAATCGAACCATCAGGCGATTGAGTAAATTTAGGCGCAGAGAAACGCTCGCGGAACGTAGATGTATGGAGAAAGTTGCAGAAAGTTGCGATCGCCGGGCTGCGTTCAACGATCGGGGAAGCCGCGGAATGATTAAGCCAAAACACATGAATTGGGCACGGCTGCTGTCTTTTTGGAAAGTCATTTAACAGACAGTAGATCCAGAGATTTTTTTTTATCACATAGCCTGATTCAGTGTCCCCAAGTTCGAAGCATTTGGGTAACAAGCATTGGTAGGAGAACTTGGCCGCCGTTGGACTCAATAGGCGACGCGAGACGTAAGACGTAAACGGAAAAATCAGATTTCACTTTGGTGCAAGAATATGATGTCGAGCGTAAAAACATGAACACGCCTTGCTACTGAAATGCATGGAGGTCGGGACAATGGAACAAGCTAGTAGTGCAAACCAAGTTACACTTGACAAGTTCACGAACAACGCCAAGTTCGATACTTGGTGAATTCGGACATGGTCGGCAGGTGATCAAACCAATCGAATTTAGGTAGAGACTACTTAGTAGCATACATAAGTAATAAGAATTATAACATAATCAAACAAAGCACAGTGCTGATGCAACAACTCCACTGAGTGGGTGACCATTGGCAACCTAATCAAAAGCTTGCAATAAGGCTCTATTCTTGTCATTGCATTATCATATACAGCCACATGCGTGTAATGATGGACACCGGATGCGTTCCATCCGAACATCTTCGAGCCGTTCAGCAGCTGATGCATTGATGTGCGGAACCTGTTAAGTTGGATACTTGACCACAGTTGAGCTATCCAGTTTGGGACCATAAGTGTGTTACTTTACTCATTTTGCCAACTTACCTTCTTTTTAAAAGATCCCGGCAGTCGGTGAGCAAGCACTTGAGGAACCTTGAGCGCTCAAAACTTCCAAACTCGCCTAAAAGTCAGGAACGAGTGTCGAAATTCTGGAGTTCCATCTAGATCTTCTAGGCCAGCCGAAGATAAACTCCATTACTGTGGCATTGGCATTCAGGGTTCGATGGTCGCGCCTTTTCCTAGTAGTATCCCTATGCATGAACTAGAGACTGTGGTACCCACTGGCAACTATTTTGAATCACTTTTAGAATTGTATGTATAGCAATCCAAAGCTTCGCAAAAAAATTGAACTGGCAGCAATCATGACTCAGCAATCAAATACTGTTCACTGTGACCCTGCATGGAGCTCTAATATTGCCAGTTGATATTACATATGTATACCCACTTATATGGTTGCGCCGAAGAATGCCTTTCCTCGCTTCTGCGGTCGCTTATTGGTCTCCTTTTCAAACCTTTAGGGGTGTCGATGCCACGTCCTATCTCTCTTTTCAACCACCACAATGTTTCCAAATGTCGAGAATGTGGCTTTCTTCAATCAGCATGAAGAACATTCAGATTGGATAGGCCTTCAGGAACGAGTTATATCTTGGCTCCATGGAATTCGTGATCCAGAACCGTGTCCTGCGTCACCTTTTACACATCGTTCGAAAGACAGGAAACGACACCATTATTCTCCGTATCCGACGCGTTGTGAACTTCCTCCCGCACATTCCCTGGCCCTATCTCACAAGACTCAATATGAGGCTACTCTGGAGTCTGAGTTCCCTATGTCTGCATCCGAAGCTTCTCCTATCTGGCATGTTCAAGAAAATATCGACCAGGTCGAGTGCCGCACAACATCATTAATCGAATTCAAAGTGGCAGATGATTTACCAGATCCTGAATATAATCCCCTGGTAAGTTTCAATGATAGAAAATCGGGTATAGAATATTTATTTATTTTACTTGTAATAGATCACATTTTTCGCAACCGACATCGAGGAAGAATACCGCCGATTACTCTTTCTCTGCAACAAACTCGAAGCCGATAAAGTTGAAGTCGACATTAGATGGAAGCGCGACTTGTCTCATGCAGCTATGCGGGAACTTCTTGATATTGAGATATCGATTCAACGCGTTCTCCAATCCGCCCAATACGTTATAGACTACAGCTACCATTGCAACCTCAACGTTGACTTTCAGACACTCTTTCTTCAACACTACCGCTCTCCTTTCCAAGTGCTATCTCCTGAGAAATCGGTCCTCGGTATACAATACTGTGGCGAGAACTGGGCTTACTCCGGCGAGGCACAAGATTGGTTACAGTATACACAGTGAGTTTCTAATATCTATCATTTAACCCTTGCTGATAATTGATATTTCAGGGATTTCCAAGGGCAAGAAGTATCAGGATTTGATTGCCAAGCTTTCACCAGCCTAAATCCGGATGCACATAATATCTCGGTGTTTTGAATAAATCCTTCTGGGTTCGCCTCAACTACTAATATTCGTAAAGCAATTAATTCGCCCTTTATAATACATTGAGTAGTCAATTACTACATATTTCGAGTTACAATACTTCAATGCAAAGACGTACGAGAAGTCCTATTAGCAGCGCCACAATAATGGGCTGTTTCAAAGTCCGTATTATTTATTCATCATCCGCTCTAAGACTTGTAACGCCTCCGCTCGTGGGATAGGAGATATCATGGACTTGATTTTCTCCCCTCCCCTTGCCTCGTGGAATATGACTCGTGCCAACACCTCGCCCTATGACAGTAGCTGTTTGAGTATATTCAAGATATAGAACGGAAGCGGAACGTACAAGTTCAACAAGACAAGCTACAACGATGAGCCTTTGAGTTTGAAAGAGAGAAGGGAATTAAGAAAAATGATGTCAGGCGTTGAAAGACTCCGGCTTACCAGATAACAATCCATGTTATCCGTTCCATGGCAGAATTGTTCAGATGGTCGTGAATCGCTTCCAACTAATTATAAAAGGTGTATCAGAGATACATTCGTTCCGCCTTTCAAGGTCAAAAAAAAAATCACAAAATCGCTGGCAACACCCAATTTCTCATTTAGAACCTGGACACGAGGCTTGATTTCCATGTACTCTCTCACTGCGTCGTATAGGTCTTTTAGGCTCGCTTCACTCCAAAATAGTTCCGGCACGTCCAAGACATTCGAAACGAGATTAATGTCCCGGCGTAGCTTGAACAAGCGGCCAGTCAATTTGAGTGCTTCATTCCGTCGGAGACGTAGGGCGCCTGACTCCGCTAGCTGTTTGGGTATGGATAAGGTGAGTGGAGAAGATAATACCCGTTGTGCGTTGGTTTCATAGTGGGCAAGAAGCGTTGATTGAGCGAGAGCATGGGCAATAGAAAGCTTGAGGAGATGTGACCGAGATTTTAGTGCTATTCAAGATCATTAGAAAATATTTCACTCCTGGAAGGCTCGACTCACTGAAAAAGTCGTTGTAAATCCGCGGGTAAGAGATCTGTGGATCATGCTATGGAAAGCGGGGCGGTAAGCAAACAAGAGTTGTCAAGTCATAGAAAGAAATATACAGCAAAATGACATTCTTCAATTTCCCAGTCATCCTCAGCCATTGAACGTTTTACTATGCCTGCGCTAGCAATATCTTCCAGAATGTCCTTCTCATGACGTTCCTCCAACCCAAAGAACACAACCACCCCAAACTGAAAGAAGACGACCTCGGCAACTTCGACCTCCCTGATTCTGGTTGGTGGAGGAATCTCAGGGTCTTGAACATCATCTGCAGATTTCCATGTGCCATATAAACCGGGATCTGTTTCTGCTCCGGGATCTACGTCCGCCACCGCTGTGGTTGTGGGAAGACTTTCTGAAGCTGGCGTCGCAAGTCCAATATACTGTTCAGGCCCTTCGTCAGGCGGAAGATCCGTTGTTGACGCTGGTATAGTCTGTTGTGTATTACGAGAATCTACAGGTGAGCTCGACGAGATATATCCTTCCCTGAGAGAGGTTGGTGAACGTGAGGCTCGCGAAGTGAAATATGTGCCTTGGTATCCGTTTTCTTCTGCCTCCGAGAGATGTGCTAGGAACGATTTTCCAGTAGTTGTCGCAGTAGCTACTGAGGAGCGTATGTTTACACCGGGACCATATCCCGGAAGTAATGGTAGATGATACATCTAGGATTTAGTTAGTCGTTACAACGTCATGGTGATTTGGTTGCTGTACTTACAACGTACAGAGCTTCGTCAAAAATTCTCGGAGATACGTTATGCTCCCGTTTCAGGAAAGACGATAGCAACTTCATTTTGAAAGACTCCGCAACACAATAAGCTGTTATCCTCTTGAAACCTGCATCTTTGCGCTGATCTTTCGTCATTCGCTCCGCCTGGCTTTTGTACTCCCGTACACCTCCGTCAATTTCGTGCCCAAGAGTCAAATCATTTTCGACATCGACCAATAAAGGTCTCGTTTGAGGCGCTGAGGGAAGAACAACGAGTTTATGGGTTGTTTTTGAGCTACGTTGTGTTTTTGGTCCAGCTGTAAGGCCCGACATTGAAGCGCGAAGCAAAATAGATGATGGTCCCATGGGTGGTTTATGTCGGTCGGACATACCAAGAGGCGCAAGTCGCGATATAGGCTTTCGTCTACCAGGCTGGGAGGTGGCCTGGAGACGACTTGTAGGATTTGATTTCTGTGACATTTTTCTGGTAGTAAGTGGTGCAGAAACCCAGATATCATTAGCGACGCCCCACAAAGTATTTCTTGATCGACCTTATGTAATACTAGAAGGAATCATAACCCACCTTTGGTCCACTTCGAATTCGCGCTCAATTGCTCCCCGATTCATGCCAATTCAATACATGATAGATAACACATAGCATTGACATTTTCCGAGTGTTTTTTTGTTTGGGCAAAACGTTGGCAATGAAGAGAAAAATGGGTCCTCTGTCACACTTGCCGACTGCCGTGTCGGACCAATTGCCAAAAAGGGGTCAATTGCCTCAATGACATCATAAGCTTTGCTTTCTTCTTACCAGCAGATGACACGACAAAAATCCAGAAGTCATGTATAACATTAATTTTGTAGAATATTAATTGATATTAGAAGATTGCATGGTTCTTATTATACCCTAATCCAGCATAGTAGTTGTTGTGTATTTCACCATAATTTCCATCTATATATGGAGTCATTGATCAACCTCCTGGTCACACAGACATTTGGTTACACATAGAGAACTAGTATGGCAAGCTCAGAAAGGGTAGCTGGATCATGGTGAGCTTTCCAGAGGTTGGCATCCATGTGATTGAGCCTTCCACTCTGTTTGGTGATCCAGAGATGTTCTAGGAGTTGTTAGAAAAATTGAAGATTGAGAAGCAGAGCTGCAGCTGCATAGTAGTATGTCTGAAAACAGTTATTTGAGGTATCTGAAAAATTGAATGGGATGTCAACATGCTGTCTTCACCAATCACAGAAAAAACCATGATACCTTTTCCTGTCATCCTTGTGTGTTAGGGGACGCTCCGCGTCCTCCGATGTTTCCTCCGATATTTCTCCGTCACCACTGTATATTCCTCCTCATCGTCGCCAGTCCAATCCAAGACAGAGTGCACTCGCGGCTCCGATACCGGAGTCCGGTGATCACGTGATGTAGCATTCCTATCACTGTTTCACCATTCTCCATCTTTTTCATCATTTCATTATTTTTCATCATTTTATTATTTCCACTCTGATTTTTGGTATATAGACATGCATCCCACCTTAG
>Ga0193743_1000291_pt1 | contig 39367 bp, 34 predicted proteins | sample L2c2metaG_FD_143038 | JGI IMG/M metagenome (GOLD analysis project Ga0193743, IMG submission 143038) | Soil microbial communities from a riparian zone of the East river system, Colorado, United States - L2c2 | ecosystem: Environmental > Terrestrial > Soil > Riparian zone | place: USA: East River... | reverse complement strand
CGATCTTTGAGACAACTTCGGAGGGCGAAGGAAGGCTCTGCAACTGGATGTTCAACCGGAATGAGATGTGCTGGCGCCGGCGCATCGATTGGAAGCCAAAGCCTAGTCGCTGTTGTGCCGGATTCAGAGCAGAAGCTCCATCGATGACATCGTCATAACGTAGAGCCGTGAAGTTTCTCTTTACATCCGAAGTCGATAGGGAAGTTGCACGAATTACAGAACCTACGTTACGTTCCAGATGGGTCATCAATGATGCAGGAAGTTTTTGGAACTGATCAATCACCCCGCAATGGTCGATTCGTGTGATTGGCAATTTTGCGATCATTCATTCCCCGCATCAGTTCGATATCGAATTTCCCCAACCACTCGGGAGCACATGCAATGATTCGCGTGGAGCCCGTGCTTGAAGTAGCTGTGGCAAACAGTGTTGACGCGGGGAAAGAGTTCAACCGAGGTGCTGGAGACATTGAACTTCGAAATCTAGCTGGCAAGTTTCCTGTCTTGACGCCGACTAGTTCGCTTCTATCTGCGTCAGCACACCATCCCACAGCCTGAGTCGCGCACGAAGCGTTTCTTCGGCAGCTTGGGAGGCCTCCTCCCAAAGCACCGGGTCGTCATCGCATAGGTCGGCAACCATCTTCAGCGAAAGCGGTCCATGGTCGTCACCGTCAACCTCGATATGCCTTTCCAGATACCAGACAAACTGGTCGAGTTCGCCACTCATCTCCTGGTTTAGCTGACGCACGAGCGATCGAAACATGTCCGGAATCGCATCCTCGCGGCCAAACGCGAAGGCCGCGGCCTGGGCAGCCGACGAGCCCCGGTGAATGACTCGGAAGGTAGTCTCGACGAACTCCTTCGCCGCTGCCGGAACTCCTTCGAAACTCAGTCTGTCAACGCCCAGCGGAGCGCAGCTTACAACGTAGCGAATCGCACGTGTATCTGCCTTCACCTGCTCCATCGCTTCGAGATAAATCTCGAAATGACTGATCGCGCGCCCCTGATATTCGTCGCTCTCCTCGCCCAGGACAATCTCATTGACGAGGCGCCGGCTCATAGGGAAGGGTGTCGGCACCCAAGGTAGATCCACACACGTCAGCGCTCGCTGTAATGCTTTAAGCAGACTCATAAAGTCCCACACCGCGAAGACATGCGACTCCATGAAAAGGCGAACGTCACGCAGCGTACGAATCCGTGGATAGAGGGGATGTGCAGCCAACTGATTGCGCAACGGCGTAAGGCGCAATTCTATGGCTTCAATTGAATTGACTACTCCGATAAGGGTCACTTTCTTATTATCGCTCCAAGCGATCGCTTCGCTTCCGAATCGCCGGCGATGCGGAAACTACTGCATTAGTTCCGTAGAGCCGACCATCCGGAATCGTAGTCCTTCTTCAGCCTGTCCGACGTCGTTTTTCTCTTTACTGGACTTCCCGCTTGTCTCTAGCTCTTCTTCGTGTGGGCTTAGCTGCGTAACACGACGTTACTCTGCTGACATCACGACGTAGAAAATCTCATAAGATTCGCGTTACGTCGCTAGCGTATTCATTCACTCTCTGCATCGTATTGATGTACGCCGCACGCAAATTGAATGTGAGGTTCGCTCGTGTACCACCATGTCAAGAAGTTGATGTACACCGTAAATTTCGGTGAGCCAGATTTCCGGTTTGGAAATATGTTGTTAGAGCAATTTGGGGGAGCCAACGGGGAGCTGGCTGCCGCGATGCAATACACCATTCAAGGATGGAACTGTATCGACGATCTAAATTGACGTAAAAAGGATAGCGAGGCCATAATCGTTCCTAATGCAGCAAAAAAGGCATGAATACGGATGGGCACGTGTTGTCTTAGGTGCAATTCTCATTCTGTGCGTTTTGTGTGCGACAACTTCCGCCGCCAGTCACGCTCACCTTGCCGGTCAAAAATCTGACAACGGACATTGCAGCCTGTGTATGCTTGGCGCGACTCTCGTCGCTGTCGTCGTGGCTCTCGCAATCTACCTATCATGTTGTCGTGCGATGTACACGGCGGGCCGCGACACAGACCTTCCTGGCTTTGTTCAAGTGCGTGTCTATTCGATCCGCCCACCTCCTGCGGCTTCTTTCCCCCACTAGAACCAGCCCCTTCCCGATGGTATATGCTGCTGTGCTTTGCGGCGATTCCGCGAATTGCGGCAAGTAACCGCGTTTTTGAACCAATGCTGGTATTCGCTCTTCAGGTCCAGCGCTAAGGAGTTCTATGGGAACCGCTATCTTTTCTGGAATGGACCGGGCAGCAATCGCGCGCCGTGGACGCAATCTCGAGTACTTCACTATCGCCTGGGCGGGCCTCGAAGCTGCAGTCGCATTAGTCGCTGCGATCAGGTCGAACAGCTTATCATTGGCTGGATTTGGCATTGACTCACTCATCGAGGTTGTCTCCGGAGCCGCACTGCTCTGGAGGATGTCGCACGAGATGGACCATCATCGTCGCCATCGCGCGGAGCACGTCAGTCTGCGCATTGCGGGTGTCTGCTTGTTGGCGTTAGGGGTTTATGTCCTGATCGAGGCGACCTTCAATCTCTGGCGGCACCGTTTTTCGGAGACGAGTTGGATCGGAGCCGGGGTTACAGCTGCGGCATTGATCTTTATGCCCTTGCTATCCCGCGCCAAGCGCAAAGTGGGGCTGGCGCTCAACAGCACAGCCATGATGACCGACGCCAAACAGACAGATTTCTGCACGTATCAGGCGGCGATCGTTCTGTTCGGTCTTCTTGTTCATGCCACATTCGGCATTGGTTGGGCCGACAGTGCGGCGGCTTTGCTGCTCGTTCCCTTGCTGATGCGGGCGGGCACCCTTTCCCTGGCGGGCCGGGCTTGCTGCGCCCACCATTCCCACGTCCCTAACTAAATCGTTGAATGCAGGATCGCAGTAGAAGTACGAGAGCGGAAGCCTCCAACGCTTCCGCTCTCCTGGCCGGCAAATGCGATTCCGGCCACATGCGACGACGCCGTACCACCTTATTTCAAGGTCTGCGGAGAAAGGCATGACTTAAGAATTGGAGTCGTCTATCCAGTAATGACGTGGGCAAAAATCACTTGGGGCAGGCGTCGCAGATGCCGTAGACAAAGAAATCGTGATCAAGATATTTAAAGCCCCTCGGGAGATGCGGCTTACCTGGTACATCGCATCCTTCAAGCTCATGAACAGCGCCGCATCTACGACATTGGAAATGATGATGATGGGCCTTTCCGGCGACCTCGTAACGTGCTGGACAGCCGGGAACTTGAACCGTAGTGAGCCATTTATCGTCGACCAGGCTGGAGATGTTCCGATAGACAGTTCCTAGGCTCAAGGCGTCCGCTCGCCTTTGAGCTAATGCAAGAGCCTCGTCTGGCGAAAGAGGGCGATCCGCTTCGAGGAAAGCTGCTCGGATGGCTTCTTTTTGTCGTGTTTTTCTGGTCTGGATCTCCCTAGTCATCCGAATACACCATAAAACTAATAATAATTCACTCTCGTTAGGGTGCAGGCTTGAGCTATCGTTGCTCTTCTGTTCTGAAAGTTAAGTAGAACGCGGATCGTAGACCACAACGCTGCCGTCTTCAGTAGCGACTGCTAGATGGCCTGACGCGGTTGACCACGATAGGGCGGTGACCGGTGAGCCAAGCGAGGCTGTCATATCCGGATCGTCCCGCTTGCTTGGCTTCCAAATGGCAACCCTGCCCTCCGCGCACCCTGAGGCTAGCAATGGGCCGTCGCTCTGATAGCGCATGGCGCGCAACGGAAAGAGATGATGTTTCAGAGTCTGTGGCCTTCGCCCGGCGGGCCCTTTGCCGGAGCAATCCCACACCGTGATCTGCGGGCTGCCAGCGGTTGCGAGATACTTTGATCGTCGGTCCCAGGCAATCTGAGCGACCTTCAACGGGTAGCCAGACATCTGTAACTCTTTGCCGGAGGCCACGATCCAGAAATGGACGGTTGAGTCCTGATTTCCATGACAGAGGTACCGACCGTCCGGGCTCCAGGCGATGCAGAGCATCGATCCCTTCCACTCGAATGTCCGTTTTGGCGTATTGGATGACGGAGACCAGAAGACGACCTGTCCATAACATGCAGAGACCAACTCCTGCGAGTCGGCGCGCCAATCGATCCCGGCGATGGTATTTGGCTGTTCGTCGAACGTCTGCAGCAATTCTCCGGTACGGGACCAAATCCGCAGAATACGGCCGCAGGCGGTTGCCAGATGTTCGCCCGATGGCGACCATGCCAGATGCTCCACCCAGGAAGTTCCGCATTCGAGCACGTGGCTTGGAGCGTCGTCCTCAGGATTCCAGATCGAAACCTTCCCATCCTGTCCGGCAGTAGCCAGTAAATCCTCATGAGGATGCCATGCAATCACGGTTGCGGAAAAGCGATGGGCATCCCATCGCTTCAAGTGTCGGCCGTTTCCAGCTTCAAACAGAAAGACGGCTCCGCTCGCCGAGGCGGCGGCCATAGACCGGCCGGTCGCCGACCAGCCAACGGAGACTGCCGCCTCATCCAGAATTGCCCGCCAACTTTCCGGAAGCAGATTACCCCGCATGATCTCTTCAGCTACGCCAGGCATTGTGTGAACCCCTCATTCAGAGCAGCGCGGTCAAGATTGCGACCGATGAAGATCAGTTGGTTGCGGCGCGGATTGGAACCCCATGGGCGATCTGGGCGACCATCGAAGAGCATGTGAACTCCCTGGAAGACGAACCGCTCCTTCTCGCCCTTCAGAGCGATGATGCCCTTCATCCGAAAGATGTCTGTTCCTTGCGTCTGCAATAACAGGCTTAACCACTGATTGAAGCGACGTTTATCAAGGTCACCCACAACGTCGATGCCGACAGAGGATACCTCTTCATCATGCTCGTGGTCGGGCTTGAAGATCTTCTCGATGCGCGCAGACTGTTTCCCGTCCACATTCATCAGTTTTGCCTGAAACTCATCCGGATGGTGTTCCGTGAACAGCGCATAGTCGCCATCGGACGAAATCTCGATCGAGTATGTGAGGATGCTCGCTTCCAGAGACAACTCACTTGGCTGCCCTACAAGAATTGGATCTCGAGGGTTCCTCGTCACAGCAGGAGCGGAGAATCCAAGGACAGCCTCCATGAGAAGGGGTTCCAGGCTATTCAAGGGATTGCTCTCCGGAGCAGGCAGTAGAACGACCGTCATCGATGAGTCAGGGCCTGGTTGAAGGTCGAAGGTATAGGTCCCCGCCTTGAGCGAATAGATACCGCCCCATTCGAAGGGGTACTCCGGCTCCATAAAAAGTGGATCGACCTCCATGGCCCGGTCTAGATTGAAACCGCCCACATTGAGCACACTATCCATGTCGATGACTGCATCCTTCGTGCGGTAGATCTTCGCTGCTGCGTTCATCGAATGAATGCGGCGCTCAAGTTTGTCCAGATCATCGGACCGCACAAGATCAGTCTTGTTCAGCAAAATGACATCTGCGAAGGCGATCTGCTCCTTGACCTCATCAGAGTCGTCGATATGCTGCCAAACATGTTTGGCATCAACCAAGGTGACGATGCCATCGAGCTTCAGCCGACTCTGCATCTCGTCGTCGACGAAGAAGGTCTGCGCCACAGGGCCAGGGTCGGCCATGCCAGTCGTCTCAACCAGGATGTAGTCGAACTTCTCACGCCGCTTCATCAGATTGCCGAGGATGCGAATCAAGTCTCCACGGACGGTACAGCAGATGCAGCCGTTATTCATCTCAAAGATCTCTTCTTCCGCGCCAATGACCAGTTCCTGATCAACTCCCACCTCACCGAACTCGTTCTCGATGACCGCAATGCGTTTGCCGTGTTGCTCGGTCAGGATGCGGTTCAAGAGGGTCGTCTTACCGGAGCCAAGAAAACCGGTCAATACCGTAACCGGGACGCGTTTGTCTTCACTTACTGCTGCTGTTGCCATGCACGATCTCCTTGTATGTTAGTTGTGCTGCTCTGAAGCCAACAGCATCTCTTCAGACTGATTCGATTGGTTCTCTACATTCCGGCAAGACCGTTCGATCTCGGCATCCGTAAGCTCTTCAATGCTGGAATGCAAGGTGATCTGGAGCTTCGGCTGCTCGGGGCGGAAGATGGCGATCACAGTCTCCACCTCTGGACAGTCATCGTCCTGACAATTCAGTTCGGTCACTATAACCGTCACATCCTGGTCCAGTTCAAGCAACTCCGCGATCATGGCTTTGATCTGCTGTGTCCGGAGTCCCTTCTCAGGATTTCTTTTTGCAAACAGATTCATTAACGCGCTCCTCAATGTATAACGATAATAAGATATCATTAACGACAATAAGAATGAGGAGAGTATATGTCACGACCAGAGGGAATCGCTCCGAAGCGACTGATGCTGGCCCAGATCAGCATCTGCGATGGATGTTGTTGCGGAAAGACGGAGAAGGGGCATCCAGGGGTTCCGGTGCAATGGCTCAAACAAGAGTGGAAGGTTCGAGGCCTATTGAAACGAGTCCATCTATCGGTCAGCGGGTGCCTTGGCCCCTGTGATGTACCTAACGTGGTTATGATCACAAATTCGGAAGGCACTCAATGGCTGGCGCACCTCAACAGCCGAAGACACTTTGCTATGCTGGCGGATTGGGCAGAACAGTCAAAAGACGCCGATGAACTACTTCCTCTTCCGAAAGAGCTGCTCAGCTTGGCCATGATGCCTTATCGCACTCAAGCACCGCTCGGATTTGAAGGAAAGAGATGAAAGGAGCGGTTCTCATTACAGTAATTGCGGCTCTCGGCATGAGGCATGGCGTCGATCCGGATCATCTCTCCATCATCGACGGGCTGGCACGCTTCCATCCCTCAAGGTGGAACGGAGTCTTCTTCGCCGTGGGACACGGCATCATCGTGACTCTCCTGGCGGTCGGCTTCGGGAAGTTGCTTGCCGGTGTCGTCGCTCCCTATACGGTTTGGGTTCTTCTGGCCCTCGGATTCGCTAACCTCTGGCGGCTGTGGAGCCAGAAGCATCACAAACATCCGAAGCCTCCTCGGTTCTTTCAGGCGAGTCCGCTTCTACTTGGCGTCCTCTTCGGTATGGGCTTCGAGACCGCGAGCCAACTGTCGGCACTTTTGCTCGCTGGACAGTTGAACCCTTGGATCCTGGGAGCGGCCTTCTCGCTCGGTATGATCCTGGTCGATGGGACCGATGGATTTCTTGCTGCGCGGACGCAACAACTGGCCATCACCGGGCATAGCCGTGCGATGCGTTCTTCGCGAGCCCTGGGGGCGTTGGTTGTCGTTGTTTCCTTCGGAGTGGCTGGGGGAGAACTCGCCGGCGTTGATCTCAATCGGATGGCGCTGCCACTCGGCGTTGTTCTCTTCGCTTCAGTGATCTTTCTGCGCCTTTGGAGTGGCGGTGTTCGATGGAGCGGGCCTTCGACTGACGGCCCACGAGTTCAGAGTCGCAGAACCTGACTTTCCGTTGGCTTTGCGTCGAGCATCTGACGTCGCTCACGCAAAGTGCGGATCCCATGGCGCGGTACCCAAGTGGTAAGGGAGGGGCCTCTAAGCCCTTATGCGTCGGTTCGAGTCCGGCCCGCGCCACATCAACCTGTATGTTTCACGGTCAGTGCTTATCTAATGCCTCTAAAGAGATGACTGCCTAGCGAGAACGACCGTCAAGAAACCTCTTCCCTGCTTTCGCTGACCGGTTTGGCAACTGCTCGACCCTTCTTTGCCGTTCGGCCCTGAGTACTGATCGCCGTGGGCCGGCGGTACTATACGAACCCTCAGACGATGCAAGACGTCACTTTGCGCGCTTCGGGAGGCGCACAGGTCAAACTGGCACAGGTCGCGAAGGTGCGGGTGGTGCGTGCGGCTGTGAGATTGATCGTGAGGAAGGCCAGCGGCCGCATGGTCGTAATGTCCAATGTCCGCGGACGCGACCGTGGCAGCTTTGTCGCAGAGGTGCAAGCAAATATTGCTCGCTAGGTGAAACTGCCCGCAGCCTATTCCATTGAGTTTGGCGGCCCGTTCGAGCTACCAGGCTCTGATAATCATCATCCCGATTGTCATCTTCCTGATCTACAGCTTGCTCTACCTCACCTTCAGCCTTTCAAGCAGGTACTGCTCGTGGTCGGCAAATTCCCATTTGCTCTCGTCAGTCTGGACGAACGACTTATGAAGCGGTGCTTGCTGGAGCGCGTCGCCGGCTGCGTGTCGGCACGATCGCACATGCCCACGGCGCGATAATTTCGGAGTTAGAAATGCATGTTTTCAACGCAGACTGGATTTCGGCTTTCGGTTCTGCTATCTGTTTTAGAGGTCCCTTATGGCAATCAGAAATATCCGGCGCATCATTCTCTGTACCTCCCTCCTCTTATCTACAGTGGTCCTAGCGCAGGAAGGCCTCCGTGCGCGGCCCGTTCCTCCCAACCCGCTGCCATATGATCTTTTGCTCAGGGGTGGTCATCTTATCGACGACAAGAACAAGATCGACGCCGTACGCGATTTGGGTATCAAAGACGGCAAGGTAGCGGCGGTTGCGGAGCATCTTGATTCAAAGGATGCTCTCAAAACTATCGATGTGGAGGGCCTTTACGTCACCCCTGGCCTCATCGACATTCACACCCACGTCTACACGGGCACAGGAGAGCGCGGCTCGTATGCAGGCGATCTATCTGTTTATCCCGATGGCTTCACCCTGCGCAACGGCGTTACGACCATTGTCGATGCGGGAAGCTCAGGCTGGCGAAACTTCGATGACTTCAAGGACAAGGTCATTGACCGTTCGAAGACCCGCGTTCTCGCCGAACTCAATATTGTCGGCTCCGGCATGCGTGGCTCTAAATATGAGGACAACCTCGACGACATGGACGGTAAGCTCACCGGTGAAAAGGCCAGACAATTTCCAGGCGTCATCGTCGGCGTGAAGAGTGCCCACTTCACAGGACCCGAGTGGAAACCCTACGATCAAGCCGTGATCGCAGGCAATCTCGCTAATATCCCGGTGATGATCGACTACGGAGCCCGGCGGATAGAGCGCCCGCTACTCGAACTAGTCTCGACACATCTCCGCCGCGGCGACATCTATACCCACTGCTTCTCCGGGCTCCGTGGTGAGCAGGACCCACAGACTGGTCTTGCCTCCCATGCCCTCCTTGTCATGAAACAGCGCGGCATCTATTGCGATGTTGGGCACGGTGGCGGCTCCTTCGCATGGACGGTGGCGGCCCCCATCATCAGGAGTGGGTATTTGCCGGACTCGATCTCCACCGATCTTCATGTCGAATCGATGAACAACGGCATGAAGGACCTCCTCAACGTAGCCGACAAAATGGTGTTGCTCGGCGAAACGATTCCAGAGGTCGTTGCCGAGATGACCTCGCATCCCGCCCATGAAATCAGGCAAGAGCAACTAGGCAATCTCTCCGTAGGCTCCGTCGCTGACGTGGCAGTACTCTCGGTAGAGACGGGAAACTTCGGCTTCGTCGATATGTACAACACAAAGATGATTGGCACGAAGCGACTCGTTTGTGAGCTGACACTTCGTGGCGGCAAGGTGGTCTATGACTTCAATGGTCTTTCCGCAGACATGTGGGATGCGATGGAGCACTCGGCGGATGAGCGTCAGTCATCCCGCTGGACGACCTTTACAGAACGTCCGTTCGGAGCCAGTCGTGGACAGCGTTTTCCTCAATCTACGCCAGCGGGTCGACCAGTTCCATCGCCTTCAAAATAGCGCGGGCGGGAATCATCTCCGCCTCAGTCAACAAACTTGTCCCCAGAAAAAAGCTACGACGGACGAAGCGCAACGCTTCCAAATGAGCAGCCATAACGTCCATGTACTTAGGTGAGGGTTGCTTAGAGCGAATTGATGAAAGGAATCGCGCCCATTCTCGCTACGATACTTTCGAGTGCCCTGCTTCTGGCTGCCCCGATGCCAGCGCCAATTACTGTGAGCTGGTCCACGCTCAAGACTCTCAATTCCACGCAATCAAGCTCTCCCGCACGCGCCCTGAATGATCGAATCGTTTCTGTTCCCGGTTTCATGGTTCCCCTTGAAGATGATGCTGACCGGGTCACCGAGTTTATCCTTGTGCCTTTCGCTGGCGCCTGCATCCATGTTCCGCCGCCACCCCCGAATCAGATGATCTACGTTAAGCTGCAGCACAATCAAAAGGCGAAGATGTCCTTCACTGAGCCGATCATTGTTACCGGTCGGCTGCACGTCACTACCGTGAACAGCCCATATGGAGACATCTCCTTCATCATGGATGGCGATAGTGTCGGAGCTTACACCCAATAGGAAGATATGACGATCACGCCAGCCATCTCCATGCGGGATGTTCGCTTCGCCTACAAGCCCACGTATCCCATTCTTCGCGTCGATGAACTCACCATCCTGCCCGGTCGCCGTATCTTCCTGCATGGCCCTTCAGGCGGTGGAAAGACAACACTCCTCTCACTCATCTCCGGTGTTCTCGTACCGCAGAGGGGAAGCATCACCGTCCTCGGACACGACCTCACCCGGCTGTCCGCCTCGGCTCGAGACACGCTGCGTGGCTCACAGATCGGGTATATCTTTCAGGGTTTCAACCTCATTCCGTACCTCACAGTTGCGGAAAATATCGCTTTGCCTTGCGATCTTCATCCCATCCGCCGCGCCCGCATTGTCGCGCCCACACTGTCGGAAGAGGTGGTCCGCCTCGCACGCCTTCTTGATATTCGCACTCACCTCAAATCCCCCGTTACGCATCTGTCCACAGGCCAACAGCAGAGGGTTGCCATAGCCCGCGCTGTCATTGGTTCACCTGCACTAGTGATCGCCGATGAGCCTACCTCCTCGCTCGATACAGACCGGCGAGATGCGTTTCTCGCGCTTCTCACAGAGGTGATTAGCGAAGCAAAAAAACGCAATGATGTGGAGACGACGCTCGTGTTCGTCTCACATGACCGCTCGCTCGCTACCCATTTCGACGAAGCGTTATCGCTCGCGGAGATCAGCGGTGGATACGAATCGGCAGAGGTTACAAGCGTATGACCCTACTGCGTCTGGCTTTCAAGTCATTACGCGCCCGCAGTCTCAGCACAACGCTCACCATCTTCTCCATTGGGCTATCGATCATGCTTTTGGTTGGTGTCGACCGCCTGCGGGGGGCTACGCAAGTTGGATTCTCTGGAACGCTTTCACGTACAGACCTCATCGTCGGCGCGCGTGGCGGCGGCCTACCGCTGCTACTCTCCAGCATCTTCCATATAGGCAACGCTTCGAACAATATTTCCTGGGGCACCTATCAACATTTCGCGCATCATCGCGCCGTTGCCTGGACCATTCCCATCTCCATGGGAGACTCCTACCACGGATACCGCGTCGTCGCGACTGACGATAACTTCTACGCGCACTATCAATACCGTCGGGACAAGTTTCTCAGCTTCGCGCAGGGACATGCTCCCCAGGGAGTCTTTGACGTCGTTCTCGGCGCCGAGGCGGCTCAACGCCTCCATGACCACATGGGGAGGCAGATTGTTCTTGCCCATGGCATCGAGGAGAAGTCGATATTCAACCACGAGACGACACCCTTCACCGTGGTCGGTATCCTTGCACCTACGGCTACTCCCGTCGACCGAGCCGTCTACATAACATTGCTCGGAGATGAAGCCATGCACTTCGGCTGGACCGACGGCACGCCGCCCGCCATCGGCGAAGCCAGCCCAAAGCTCGATCTGTCCAAGCTCAAAGTGGACGAGATTACCTGTTTTCTGCTCGGCGCGAAATCTCGGGTAAGCACCCTCTATCTCCAGCGCGAGATCAATACCTACAAGCCTGAGCCGCTCACCTCCATCATTCCGGCCTACACGCTGCAGGAGCTCTGGGGCCTCTTCGACTACGCCGACACTGCGCTCTCGCTCGTCTCCGGAGCCGTTCTCGTCGTCGGCCTTCTCGCCATGCTGATCGCTCTATACACGGCGCTGAACGAACGCCGTAGGGAGATCGCGATCCTACGTGCAGTAGGACTGCATGCGCGCCAGATCTTTCTGCTCTTCCTCGTAGAATCCACACTTATCGCCACGGCCGGCACAGCTCTTGGCATCGTCTCGGTCTACTCGCTTCTCTTTGCGCTACGCGGTACCATCGAGAGCCGCTTTGGCCTGCCGATCGCGCTCGTCGGTCTCTCCACGAGGGTTGAACTCTACGCTCTCGCCACCGTCGTCTGCGGTGCTCTGCTTGGCACCATTCCCGCGTTGCGTGCTTATCGCAACTCTCTCGTAGACGGTTTGAATACGCCCTGAGCGCCTGCAACAGGCTCTTCGTGACCGTCTCGGAGTGTCCACTTCAGTAGGGCATTTGTATCAATTCCCACTCGTTCGTGAACTCGGGAAGACTGATCCTCTGGAGTCCGGCCTTGCCGTCCTCAGGAAAAATGCATATCTCGACTGTGTCACAAAGTGGTAATTCGTGAGGAAATCGGATTCGTATTCCGCAGAAGCGGCTCGCAACCTGACGCAACTGCGCGATGGGTTGCGAGGTGCTAATTCTGTCAGTTTTGTGAATTCAAATCAGCTTCAATCTCCGCCCATTCGGTGTCAGAGAGGGCGAGGTCTGCTGCCTTCATGTTTTCCTCAAGGTGAGCCAATGACGAAGTGCCGGGAATCGGCAGTATCGCCGGACTGCGATGCAAAAGCCATGCAATAGAGATCTGCGCGATAGTGACTCCCTGCTTTTTAGCCGCCGTGTCGAGCTTGCTGCCAGTCTGAACGAGTGCTCCGCCGCCAATTGGGAAATAGGGAAGGAATGCCATACCTTCTTTTTCGCAATAGTTCACAACATCTTCGTGCTGACGATGGCCGATGTTGTAGATGTTCTGGATACTGACGATCTTGACCACCTTGCGTGCCCGCTCAATATCGGGAACAGTCACGTTGCTGAGACCGATATCTTTGATCTTCCCCTGCTCCTGCAGTTTGACGGCGGCGCCGAGCGACTCTTCGACCGGCACCTTAGGATCGAATGCGTGCAGCTGCCAGAGATCAAGAGCGTCGGCCTTGAGGCGGCGCAGGCTTAACTCTATCTGCTGGGAGATATATTCGGGGCGGCCGACTGTCGGCAACGGCGGAGGTGTGTCTGGGCCGGGATAAACAAGACCGGATTTCGTGGCGATAACGAGGCCGGGGTTATAAGGCGCCAGAGTCTCGCCGATGATGCGTTCACTCACTTCTGGCCCGTAAATATCGGCGGTGTCGATAAAGTCGACTCCAAGTTCAACGGCGCGTTGCAGCACCTTCCTGGCGGCTACCGGATCTTTCGGCTCTCCCCAGACGCCCTGGTTTGTGCGCCACATAGCTCCGAAACCAAGCCGATTCACTTTGAAGCGGCCGATTTTGATAGTTCTTTGCTTTGTATTCATAACGCATAGATGTCGCAAGGGGCTTGAAGGTCACAGCTTCGTATAAAAGCAGAGAAATCTTTTACTCGAGTTCACGTCGTGGAAACGAATGCAAAGGGCCCGGGCAGCTGAAGTCGGAGACACAGCGCTTGGGAAAACTATCGCCGCCGCAGATTCATCCGCTAGCTGTTTGCGAGTCTTAGTATGTAGGCCAGTGAGCATCACTGCTTAGAAGAAGTTACATCGGTAGTGGAGCTGCTCGCAGAGATTCGGCACCTACTCAAACCGATGTGCGCGCTAAACGAACGCGACGTTGTGCGTAGAGTGGAAGCGGGGATGACTGCAAAACAATGATTCCACTTTAGGGCATCGAGAGCGGCGAGTGGGTGGGACAATTTGATCTGGTCCGATCGTCGCTAGATGGACACGCCCTTGAATGCACTACGTCTGATTAATGTCGAAGTGCGACTTGGGACGTTGATTCTCTATGGATAAGACGATCACGATTCAAGGGAATAAACCGGACCGCCATGGTGTTTTACAACCGGAGGCGACTTTGACTAAGCGCGTTGTCGGTTCCAGCCAAAGCACACAAGGATATTCAAATGATCCCTTATATTGGCCCAGTGATGGCGAGAGCCGTGACGACTAGGCCACGCAGCATCGAACCTGAATCTGAAATTTGCACAGAACCTCCTCGAATGCCGCGGAGCAGTCCGATCTTAAGTTACTCGCAAGCCATACAAGGATTGCGGCATTCCAACAGGTTCGCCGCCACAGTAAGCCTGATCTTACGATGGCTCCAGTAATTCCCTTCTCCGGGAAGATTTGGTAACGATTAAGAACCACGACCGGCGTCCGTATCAATTATGCTTTCGTCACTTGAATCTGTGCTTGCCATCAAATCGAGTTCTAGGTTTCTAGAGCCCATATGTCCGGCTCTCATTTGGCCAACTTCAATAAGCAATTAAGGTAGGCGAAACCGGCAAACTGCAAGGACCTCGACCTCAAGCATTAGCCGCTGAAAGGGATATAGCTGAAACCATTTCCTTCGTTTATTTCGCGCAGCGACAAGATATTCGACGCGTCAATGCTTGCTTCACTTTCCTATATCGAGGACGAAGGCAATGATCCCCCGCAGCGATTGGGTCATGATATGGGTTCCGGTACTGGGGAAGAAGGTGGCCGTATCGTCGCAGCGGGCCGGCCGACTGTAATCGCTGGTACCAAGAACAGCAAAACAGCCCATATCTGGCGACTGTACTTTTGATATGGATCGAAGTCAGAATAGGAGTGAATCGGTGGGTTAACTTCGTCAATGATGGACCGACGGCGACCCGGGCTATCACTCCCGAGAAACTGGGTTCAATATCTTGCACTGCTCCCAGCAGGCGACTCACACGGAATCTCAACGACGAATGCCGCTCCACCGAGACCGCTTTCGGTCCGCGAATTAACGACGATTGTCCCTCGATGCCGTTCAACAATTTCCTTCGTGACCCATAAACCAAGTCCGTTACCAACGTCAGCCTTTGTCGTGAAGAACGGCTCAAACAGCCGATCGACATGTTCCGCTGAGATCCCTGGGCCATCGTCTTCAATCTCAATTTGTACGGCAACGCTGTCGATGTTTTCCACGCATGAGAGCCTGATGCGAATCGTGCCCCCATCACTTACAGCATCCGCAGCATTTGAAATGAGATTTGAAACCGCTTGCTTCAACTCACCGGACGACCCCGTGACGGCAGGGCATTCTCCGAATTCACGCTTCACTTTGATCGTTTTCGTCTTGAATTTGTTCGACTGTAATTTGAGTACGTATTCCACGAGTTCAACGACATCAATTCGTTCCGCAGTTTTCGATTCACGGTAAAATGCGAGTGTCTGCCTCGTGATGTGAGAAACGCGCTCTAATTCTTGTTCGGCAACAAGTAGATGCTCAATAGCGGCCTCCGGTAATCCAGCTGTCCCTTTCACTAGATAGAGAAGGTTTCCGACTGCTTCTAAAGGGTTATTGATCTCGTGCGCCACCGTTGCGGACATACGAGCTGCCGAAGTCAGTTTTTCGCTCTCCCGGAGAGCTGCCTGGGTTTTGCGCTCAAGCGTTGCATCGCGAAATACCAAAACAACGCCGATCAAATTGTCCTGGTGGTCACGGATGGGAGCTGCACTGTCCTCAATCGGTGTGTAGGTTCCGTTCGTATTACCTAGAACTGTGTGATTTGCAAGGCCCACGATTCGCCCCAATTCCATAACCTTAGCGACCGGGTTCTCAACGGGAAGCAGCGTCTGCTCATTGAAGATGGGAAAGACGTCCTCGATCGGTTGCCCCATCACCTGTGTCAGTTGCTTTCCGATTAGCTGCTCCGCCAGGGGGTTCAAGTAATTTACCGTTCCGCGATCGTCTGTTGCGATGACCGCATCTCCGAGACTCGTCATCGTGACACGGAACCACTCCTCGCGCTCCAGCAATTGAGCCGCGTGTTTCCGCCTAATCTCCATTTCGCGCAGGATGTAGTACAGCAAAAGCACGAGACCCAAGGCTGCTATCGCGCTCGCCAGGTAAATACAGAAAATCGTCGTCGCAACGCTCTTTCCGTAGTTAGAAGAGCGTTCGGCATCCAGGCGATCCTCTTCTGATTGCATTTGGCCCACCACATCGCGAATGTTGTCCATCAGAAGCAGACCCGTATCGGATAGGACCAGGGCCTTTGCGGCTTCGGCTCTGCCAGCGCGTGCCATAGCTATCGTTCGCGCCAGTTCATCAAGCTTCTTACCCGATAGTTGGCGCAAGGTCACAATCCGAGTCTGCTGATCAGGATTGTCCAATGTCAATTTCTGGAGCGAATCGAGATGCCCTGCAACCGCACGAGTCGCAGCCTCGTAGGGAGCCAGATACTTTAAATCATTTGTATATAAGTAGCCGCGCTGACCAACTTCCGCTTCTTGCAATACGGACTCGGTTTTGAGAAGTTCGAATTGAACCTGTCGAGTGTGCGCCACCCAAGTTTGGTTCGAGAGCTGCGTCGCAAGTTGTTTTCGAATGACGAGCGCATTCACCAGAAGCAGCGCTATCATAACGGCAAAACCAATCAGAATTCCGAAGCGCTTCGTCAATATCTGCATAAAAAATCGGTCGACTGCCCCAAGCGCAAATTATAGAAGAGCGTAGCTAATCCCCCAGCAAAATACGCGTTCATTGCTGATGGGAGGAGCCTCCCCCTGACTGCAGCTGGCACAGCCGTCTTCCGCCACCCTCCTCGGGGCCCCGTTCGAGACCGTTGGCCGAGGATCGGATAGAACGAGCCCTTAGCGCTGAACATGACTGTGTTCTTTATCACAGGACGTCCCGAATCACAGCGGGAAGCCACGGAACATAATCTCGCCGCAGTGGGCTATGAGGGATATCAGAGACTCTATATGGTGCCGGACGGTGTGCATTTCGCTTCAGCTGCCAACTTCAAAGCGCCGATCCGGGCCCAGATCGAACATGCCGGATACATGATCGTTGCCAATATGGGCGACCAGCCTTCGGATCTACAGGGCGACCATGCCGAGAAAGTGTTCTTGCTACCCAATCCCTTCTATCGCGTGCCCTGAGTATCCTCCCGGATCACTCGGTGCTGAAGCTGAAATGCCGCGAAACTATGAGTTGTCTTCCGCGCCGAGCGTCCGCCTAGCGACATGAGAGACAAGTAGAGCGTCGAGTATTTTGCCCCTCTAGCGCCAACGGTATCGATTCTGGTTATTCACCCAAACCCGGGGCGTGGTCGCTCTACTCCCGCTGTCAGGCGTTGAGATACCCCTTAGGGGCAGGGGTTCATCGCTGAAGCTCCCGCTGCGCTATCTGCCAGTTCGTGATCGCTTCTCATAGTCGAGGTTGATCCGTACGGCCAATCTGAGAGACTGGCGGAGAGGTTCAATCCCATCTCTCATTTCGCCCTGCGAAACGTCGCCAAATTACTTCCTAGAAAACGGGGTTCCGTTATCAATTCGCCCGCTGAAATTGTGTCTGCTAGTGCCGATCAGCTTCAAACGTCGATTTTGAATTGGAGGCGTTTGGAGGATACTCATGCTGGTTGCCGTTCGTATCGCAGTCATCTTGCGTACACCAGCGTGGGTCCAATAAGGGGCCAATAAGCGTTTCGTCGGATTCTTTCCCGATCTTTAACGCTTTGTTATGTACCGCTAAGTTACTCAGATTGCGTTAGAACGAGGATTGGGGTGGGTGAGGTCGCTAGTTCGAATCTAGTCGTCCCGACCATTTACTTTTTCAATCACTCAGACATCACTCCGGATCCGATGAGCCAATGTAAAGGTCCAATAGGCGATTCGGCTTCAAGCATCTGTTCATTGTTTATGTTGAAGAGTGCCACGATTGAAGACTGATTTGAGGGGAAGTGTCCGCTTAAAGTGAACACTGGGGAAGTATGAGTTAGATCGCTCAAGGGAATGGCGTGTGCAAAAAGCCGTCGCTCCTTGCAGTCGCGCCAGTCGGTAGCCGCTAGTTCGTTTCGATGAAGAGTTCTTATAACCTATATCTAGTTGAAAAGCCTTGTTTGCCGCTCGTATCTGTCCTTGGGCCTTGTCCAATCTTGAACAATTTCTCTCATAGTCTTTCCTGTGCCGACACTGTTCGGCCGTTCTTCCAAGACACACCTGTCGGCGCGGCTTTCTGCAAACGAATCGGCTTGCTTGCAGAGTGTCCAAACAGGCCGTGGGGCATTTCTGGCGCTGTTGATCCTAGCGAGCGTCCAGCCGCCTTTGAGTTTTTCTCCACGTAACGTAAACAGCAGGACGCCCCTGCGCAGAGCGCTCTGGATATCGTCGGATTCCAACTGTGGCTCCCACGATCCGCGATCCCAGAGCATGATGGGACCTGTCTCATGCACGCCCTCGAACAGAATGTTCGCTCTGCTATGGTCCTTCATCTCAATGGCTTTACGAATGGCTCCGGCACAGCAACTGGGACCGTCCGGAAGGGCCCAGCTCAGCAGCACTCCGTTCCACTCCAGTCTGAGGTCGTAATGGAGGCGCGTTGCATGATGTTTTTTCATAACATAGGAGCGCTCGCGAAGAGCACGACGATTGGCTTCAGCTTCCATCCCGCAGCGTCTTCCTCCTTCCTATCGGGCTCTTCTGGCGGATACCCTAGGATACCGGAGCGACGATTCCTAAAAGAATGCAGTCCATGTCCCCTGCCGTTTTACGAGATGGCTGATCTGGGATGAAAATCTGACGTTGCAGGTTACGGAAAATCTATGACCGGACGCGAGGACTCACAGTTGGAAATCAACATGGTGTTTTTCTAGGTTGTGACACAGCTTTTAGTCGATATATGCGGGCCTCTCTTGTGTAGCAATTTTCTCGCTGGTGGGTTGCGTCACGTATGGACGCTGCGCAGTAAGACCGCCATCAAGGATTAAGGATTGTCCTGTGTAATAGGATGACCTTTCCGAAAATAGCCATGCAACGGCATCGGCGATCTCCTCAGGGCGTCCAATCCGACCAATGGGATGCACCGCACGCATTTCGTCGAGCGCCTCTTGGGTGCCAAATACGTTGAGCAACATTTCCGTCCTGACTGCACCTGGACTCACAGCGTTTACCCGAATACGATATCGCCCGCACTCGATCGCGGCAGTTTTGGTCAAGCCAAGCACAGCATGCTTGCTGGCCACGTAGGGGCCGGCGGTTGGAGACGCTAGCAGCCCGCCGACTGAGGCAGTATTGACGATCGAACCACCCTCTCCTTGCGCCATCATCTGCTTGACCTCATCCTGAAGCAGAAGAAACAAGGCCTTTACGTTCACAGCGAAGACGCGGTCAAAACTTTTTTCCGTCTGATCTGCGAGCAGCCGCTTTTCACCGGAGATCCCAGCATTGTTAAATGCGTAGTCGAGCCGTCCAAAGGTTTCGAGAGCGAATGGTACGATCCGCTTCACCTGTTCGGGTTGACTAAGATCAGCCTGAATGAATGCCGCAGATCCACCGTTGCGTTTGATGTCATTGACTAGCTGTTGCCCTTTGCTCTGCTGCCTTGCTGTGATGACTACCCGAGCACCTAGCTCAGCGATGCGTCTCGCGGCCGCGGCGCCAATGCCACCGTTTCCACCGGTGACGAGTGCCACCTTTCCAGCAAATTCCAAGTTATTTCCCGTGCTCATGTCTAACTCATACTCCTCTCGCTTTGTTTTTCCTCAGCGTCGGGCGACAGATAGGCGCGTCGGGAAGGATCATGGTTGTCGACCAAGGCCAGTCAGGTCGCACTGCAATGCCCTTTGGTACTGCTGCTTACAATCCCGGCCATAGAGAGGATCCGTGGAGCAACGGCAGCAACGGATGAGACCGTCTATTTCTGGCTTCGCAGATTTCGTCCGCAGCAACACTTGGGATAACACGCAGGAAGAAGATTTATTCCCACATTCAGACACACCCTAACGTAACTTCTCCTCTGGTTAGTTCAGCTCTACCAATACTTTCGATGACGGGATGAAGGCGCGAGATATTCCGGGCACCTTCGTCGCCGACTTTCTCAGGAATGTGTACCCTATGCACTACGGTGACAAAAGGGATTCTCATGATCCTGAAACAATACTATCTAGGCTGCCTGGCCCATGCCTCCTACCTCATCGGTGACGAGACGAGTTCGACCGCGATTATCGTTGACCCACAGCGCGATATCGATCAGTACGTGGTCGACGCTGAGAAATTTGGCCTCGAAATCCGCCACGTCTTCCTGACCCACTTTCATGCTGACTTTGTGGCTGGGCATCTGGAGCTGCGCGACCGTTGCGGCGCTACCATCCATCTTGGTGCCCGCGCAAAGGCGGAATACGCATTTGTGTCGATGAAGGACGGAGACACGCTCGAGTTTCCAGGACTGCGCTTACAAATCCTCGAAACACCGGGACATACCATCGAGTCTATCTCGATCCTAGTGTTCGATCTGGAGAAGAACCCGGCGAAACCTCACGCCGTCCTCACGGGCGATACCTTGTTCATCGGGGACGTTGGCCGTCCCGACTTGAGGGCTTCGCTAGGATGGACAGCTAACGATCTCGCCGCGCATCTTTACGACTCACTTCACGACAAATTGTTGCCGCTTCCCGACGAGACCCTGGTTTACCCGGCGCATGGTGCGGGATCGCTTTGCGGCAAGCAGCTTTCCTCCGACACCGTTTCTTCGCTTGGAGATCAACGGCGGTTCAATTACGCGCTACAGCCGATGTCTAAGAAGGTGTTCGTTGGTCTCGTCACGGCTGACCAGCCCGACGCTCCGCCATACTTCACTTACGATGCCATCCTGAACACTCGTGAGCGCGCAACGCTGGACAAGAATCTGGAAGATGTTCTTCACCCGGTTGAGCTCGACGAAGTGATACGGCTCGGAGACGCCGGCGCCCAGATTCTCGACGTACGAGATGCGACCGAATATGCCAAGGGGCATCTCGCCGGAAGCATCAACATCGGATTGGGTGGCCAATACGCGACCTGGGCTGGAACAGTGCTCGATCGCAACAAGCGAATCGTGATCGTTGCCGAGCCGGGACGCGAACTGGAAGCGGCCTTACGCCTGGGCCGTATCGGATTTGATCACGTAAGAGGTTATCTACGAGGGGGCATGCAAGCGCTCGCAGAAAGAATGGACCTGGTGCGGTCGACAGAACGCGTCAGCGCCCAGATGGCAGCGGATGAGTTGGCGAGCACAGCGCCGCCCTTGGTGCTGGATATCAGGGATCCACGCGAGTGGGAAACCAGGCATATCACAAGAAGTATGAATATTCCGCTCAACCATTTGCAGGAGCGTATCGCTGAAGTTCCCCGCGACCGCCGCATGGTGGTTCATTGCGAGGGCGGATACCGATCCTCCATTGCGGCCGGCATCCTGCACCATTATGGGATTACGAATCTCATCGAGATGGCTGGCGGCCTGACGGCCTGGGAGGCCGCTAAACTGCCTGTGGTTTCGGAAACCTAGTTGAACCGCCCCGGGGATATTCCTGGTCGAACTCTTTCGACCGCCAGAACGTGATCCATCAACAACTGCTCTTACGGCCGAGCTCGCCCTGGTCGTTCGTTTAGAGCTTCACGATCGTGCCTCCCTATGTGCCAACAAAAGCTCGTCTAATGGGTTAGCACGACTGTGTGGGCTTTTGCGAGGAGGCAAGCAGGTCCTCTGAGGCTTCCCGAGGCCCGCTACGAAGTTGGATTCAACCCGCACCCAGGTTTACGAGATGGACTCGTAGTCGCTAAATTCGATTTCGAGACAACGCCTGTTTCTGAGAGGATGGATGCCCGGACACTTATCATCCATTCAGTCAGCTGCGTGTTTGAGGAGTCTAAAGATGACGCCCACAACTAAGAAGATCGTCGGTTTGGCGGCGGTTGTTTTCGTCCTGCTTGGAATCATTGTCTTATGGCACATCTCCCACAAGCCGAAGAATCCGCTCATCGGCACAACAGACCCGGGGGATCCCAAGGCGGTTCAAAACGTTGGAGGCTTTGACCAATTCCAGCAAGATCTGGCTACGCGGGTACTCGACAAGTTTGGAGCAGGAACTTCAGGCAGCGACTTTAGTGTGATTGTTGCAACGACAGCGTACCCTCTTGGAACACTGTTACGGCCGACAGGATCTATACCGGCGAACTTCGATGACTGTGTTCCCTCACCCTTGCCCACGCCCCTTTCGGCGCAACGACTATTCCCGTCTTACTCGATGTCGAGCGACACCGCACTCGCAGCAAACCTTGGTTCCCGAGCGCTACAGGGACTGGACAGCGCCGGCGTAAGCCTGAAGCAGAGTTCGAGTGTTCAATATTCGATAGCTGAGACCCAGATCCAGATTATGGACGACAAATCGGTGGATACGGTTACGGCCAAAGGCGGCTGTGAGAAGTACATCTCCACCCACCCAGGTACCCGATTGATCCGTGGCGCTGTGATTGGAAAGATGACGTTCACCATTAAGGTGGACAATCCCGCTTCCGTAAAAGCGCAGCTAGCGAAGATTGGCGGCTTTACGGTTACGGACAATCCGCAGGCATCGACGCTAAACATCGCTGACGCACAGAGTGCGCCGATAGTAGAGCTACTTTCCCAATTCGGCGGCCGCGCGAGTGCGACATCTTCGCCGACCACTCCGAAACCGGTTGAAGCTGCACTTTCTCCTGTGCCATCCCCGGCTTCAGTCGATGTATCGACTCATATGTATGTTCAAGAAGACGTACGGGACACTTCTGCATCCGGTGCGAAAGTGGTTCAGCTCCTCCAAACTGGGTGGCCCTCCGCCAAGGTAGAAAACGAGGTTCAGCGAATACCGTCGCAGACAATGCCGGACGTTGCGCAGGTCAGATATTTCAATGAGGCTGACGTCGCAAAGGCGCAGCGATGTGTGGAGATATTGAAAAAGGTGTATCCAAATGCGCGTGTCGTGAGAATCGGTCTACCCTCGCCGAAAGGTCAACTCGAAGTTTGGCTACCAAAGGTTGCGTCTAACGGGACCGAATGATCGGTCCCGAGGAGTCTGAAATCCGAGCTAATGCGGTTGTCGAGCCACACCCCGGCAATAATAACGGGTTATACCGTCCAAAACTTTCATAGCAGAGGGGTTCGGAGCAAATCAGGCAACGAACAAACTCAGCCAAGCGGAAGCTGATTAAGAAACGTCTCATCTCTAAACACACAGAGAGATCAGGTTGAGCATCAAGGTTTTTTCGAATCTCTCGACGTGCATGGGATGGAGTTCGTTGCGTCAACTCGGTTCAGCAGTGTACTTGCCCGCATTAGTCCTATATCGCTCTAACACTGCATCTAACCCCTTGATGACGGCCTCGAAGACTCCACAGTCTCTCAAGTGCCGTTCCATCTGCTCATTCAGCCCTCCGCGTGTGGCATGGTCCAATGCCAGTGCTCGAAATTCACGGTTCGGCTGCTCCACCGTAGTGTGCGCCAGACCAAAGAACATCTCCCCCACAAGACCGCGAGCCTTCTCCGCCGAGACACCTTGTCGCAGCAACCACGATGCAATCGCCTCCTCAAACGCAAATTGGGATGCCATCGTCGCCGACACGGTGCATAATGCCTCGAACTCCGCTTCGGTCGCCGCGGCAAACTCCGTTCCCATTCTGCTGAACAGCTCCCTGGCTACGGAATCATCCGGATACACCACCGTGGGGCTGCGCCGCTTTGCAGCCGACGGAAGCGGTACTGCCCGGACCACGGTGCATGCCGGCATCACCTGCTGCCTGAGCTCCTCTAGCGACAGCAGTGAGACTACGCTGATGACATGATGTCGCGTCTCGAAGCGCAGCTCCGCCAATACCTCTCGAACAATCTGTGGCCGTACCGCGATCACCACCACATCCGAACCATCCAGCACATCCTGGTTCGACGCGGCAACCGAAACCGCCGGAAACGTCGTCGCTAGCGAAGCGGCAACATTCGCATTCCGCGGCGACAATATAATCGAGGGCGCCTCGGAGGCTGCACCACACAGGCCCGTGACCATCGCCTCCACAATCGTTCCAGTCCCGATAAATCCTAGTCTCATACCGCTCCCCACCTAATCTGTTGCATCCGGCATGGCTCACACCACAACGTTAGACTTCGTTCAATATTCTCCTACAAGACACACACCCTTATGGGTTAAGACACTGCTTTCTAACAGTTTTGACGCTTGGTGTTTATCGAACGCTCAAGAATGTCTGCGTTCTAACTCAATCTCGGATGTCGCTCCTTCAACTCCAATAGCAGACGCTCGATCCTTTCATCACGCTCCAGAGCACCAATACGGTCCTCCACGCTCTCCGTCTCAAGCAACATGTGGCTCGCCACGTTCGAAGCCTGCATCCGCTCCACACTCTCCTTCAACCTGGCTACCGCCGCGCTTTTCTGCCCCGATCCTGACCCGCGTGCCGCATTCGCCTTGACCGTCGCGCGAGCGCGGCGGCTCTGCGTAATCAGCATGTCGCACATGCTCCGCGTCTCGCTCAGCTTGCGCTCCAGCCGTTGGTAGGCATTGCGAAGCAGCTCTGTCTCCGCAGCCTGATCTTCTAGCTGTTGCGCAAATCCCGCCGCCAGCTGCTCACTCTGCAGACTTCGCTCCAACGCCGCGCGAGCGAGATCGTCCTTCTGTTTCTCGACAGCGACCTGCGCCTTGCGACGCCAATCGTCCACTGCGTCCGTGTGCTCCTTCTGTTTTTTGTTCAAAAGATGCTGATCCGCAAGTGCCATCGCCACCTGGGTCTTCACCTGCATCAACTGATTTTCCATATCCAGCACCAGCTGCTTGCAGAGCTTCTCTGGATCCTCTGCTCTCTCAATCAGGTCATTCAGATTCGACCGCAACAACATCCCTACACGTTCCAGTAACGGCATAACATCCTCCCTCTTATCCTCGGAAAGTGCGGCGCAGAGAGCCACTCCGCGCCGCTCCAAAGATTACGCACTCAAACCATCTCCGCCTTCACGAGGCTTCATGGCCTTTACATTCGCCATCAGGTCCTGCAACTTCATCCCAGACAACGCCTCGAACAGAGCCGGAACCTGTGCGGCGATCTTCGTCATCTCTCCAGTCATCTTGCTGGCTCCGGTCGAGCCATCCGAACCCGTCGAGACAATAGTGATCTTGTCCACCTTGCTCAGCGGCTCCGACATTGCACGTACAACCTCCGCCATATTCGAAATCAGCTTGTCGACCACTGCGGCTTGCGTCCACTCCTGATATGCCTCCGCCTTCACGTTCATCGCCTTCGCTTCCGCTTCGCCCTTCTGAAAGATGATGTTCGCCTCAGCCTCACCCTGCAATTTGGTTGCGGCAGCGCGACCCTCAGCCTCCATGGTGATGCGTGCGCGCTCGGCGTTCGCGATGTTCTCAATTCTCTGACGCTCGATCTCCGAGCCTTTCAGCACTGTCGCGATCAACTCCTTCTCGTGACGCAGTATCTCGGCCTCCTGCACCTTCACCTGCTCCTGCTTCTCGATCTGCAGGACACGGACCTGCTCGGCTACAACCTTCTGCTGCATCACATTCGTCTGCAGCTCATACGCCTTGTCAGCCTGCGCCTCCTGACGACGAGCAGCTTCCGTGTATTGCGCCTTCTGGATGTCGAGATCGCGCTGCGCCTCCGCCTGCTTGGCCAAAGAAGCCGTTTCAGCGATCACGCGCTCCTGATCGGCTGAAGCTTTCGCAACTGCGGCTTCGCGTAACGCGACCGCACGACGAATCGCCGTATCGCGTTCGGCCTCAGCGGCGGCAATCTCCGCATCGCGTTTGATGCGAGCAACGTCAGGTCGTCCCATGTTCGTGATGTACTCGTTCTTGTCACGCACCTCGCGGATCGTGAACGAGATCACCTCGAGACCCATCTTGCTCATGTCGTCCATGCACGTCGAACGCATTCGCTCAGCCACCATCTCCGGTTCTTTCACAATCTGTTCCACTGTGAGCTGACCGATGATGCCGCGCAGATGTCCCTCCATCACCAGGCGAATCAAACCCTCACGTTGATCAGGTGACTTGGTAAGAAATTGCTCCGCCGCCGTAAGGATTGACTCCTTATCCGAGCGAACCTTGATCTGCGCGACGGCTTCCACCGTCACCGCAACGCCCTGTTTCGTATAGAGATCCTGCTGTGGAGCCACATCGAAGCTCATCAGTTCAAGCGAAAGCTGCCGTGAGTTCTCCACCATCGGAAAGATCACTGCACCGCCGCCTTTGATCACACGCGGTCCGCGGAAACCGTACACCACAATCGCCTCGTTCGGCCCAGCCTTACGAAACATCTTGGCCATCAAAAGCGCCAACGCGAACGTCCCGAGAACCAGCAAACCCACAATCATCACAATCGAGTTCGACATAACGATCCTTTGTCCTAATCGGACGTGATACCTGTACGCTGCTTGCCGCAGAATCTGTCAGCGGTAGGGGAAGGCCCTGGCAAGAGGGCAGCCGCAATCCATAACCAAACCGAACCTAATCTCTCGGAAAATCAGGGTTGCGTATCTGTATGCGTCAGTTCATCCCATCTCCGCACATACGCGACACCGCGCTCGTAACGAATCACAATTACTTCTGTGCCGCGTTCGATTGCGCGGCCATCGTCACTCCTCGCTGCTGAAGCTCTTCGTGCTCCCGTCTGCGAGAAGATAATCTCGCCCATACCGTCGCCATCCCGGATGCCGTTGCTCACGCGGGCCACTACGCCGGACATCTCCGTATCGGTCACATCCATCACGCGCTCGTGAGGCAGCAACACCTTGAACAGTGCTGCCCACAACAATCCCGCGCCTGCGGATCCGCTGATCGCCGAAAGCACCAGCACCACAGCCGAAGAAAAAGTTGTCGAGCGAGAAAGCAGGTAACCCGCGCCTCCAAACCAAGTAAGAAAGGCAAGCACCGTGAACGCGTTCACCGCGGAGATACCACCGTTATGCCCTGCACTTTGCGGTCCATGCGTATGTCCAAGGTGGTGCCCCACATGAAAATGGCCAATGTGGAAGTGTCCAAACCCTCCCACAACCGATAGAAAACTAAGTATCAGCCCTACTGCAAAACAGATGATGAAGAAGGTTTCCATGTTATTTGTGTTTACTTCTCGCGGCTCCCTTCTGAGTCCGCTTTATTGATGTTGTGCTCGAATCTGTGACCTGTTTCGAAGATGAAACGCTTGCCACGACATCGCGCGACGCACCGTTAGGCCGCAGTACATCGAACAGCCGGTCCAGCAGCGCGGGAGTCTCGACGATCGCTTCCATCAGCAACAGGCATCGTCGTGAGTCATGATGGTTCGCCACCGACAGCAGTGCCTGGCACAGTGCCGGATCACGGCGAAATCTCTCGGCCCCGTCCACCAACCACAGATCTAGTTTGTCTTCGTTGTTGCGCACATCCGACAACAGCTCTGCCTGGTAGCCCTCAGGATCATCGACGAGATACCCCGGGTGAACCTTGAAGAACTTCGACAGCAACAGCCGTGTCGTATTCGTCAGGTGTGGACGCGCTCCGCTCTCGATCTGCGAAAGATAGGACTGGCTGATACTTCCGGCGCTCTTCTTGCCCGAAGCATTTTCGGATTGAATAGCACGCACCAGCTCCTGCTGTGTCATCGCCCTGCCTAACCCGCGAAGATTGCCCTCAACCTCACGCAGATAACGAATTTTATCGGCAAGCTTCACAGTTTTATAGCAGCGCTCTAATCTGCCGTATTACAAATTGCGATAAATATATCGCGATCTGCAATACGAGTCAAATAAGAATCTCAGGAAATCTGCGCCGGTGGACCATGGAGATCTCGACGAGAAATTGCGCTTGTGTTGAGCTGGTCTTTCGATACACAGGTATTGCGTTCGAAAGTGCGAACTCGAAACTTCTCGTAACCAATTATGATGGCTGGCGCGGGGGTATATGCGAATTCGTCTTCTGGGTGGAATAGCTCTGGCATTATGCACATCTACAACGTGGTCAGCAAGCAGGCCAGCAGATATTCCCTTTCGTACTACGATGATCGATCCGGGCTATGGCGAGACCGTCGCCGTGGCAGATTTGAACCGCGATGGAAATCTAGACATCATTGCGGGCGAGAGCTGGTACGAAGGACCGCGATGGATCAAGCATCCATTGCGACAGATTGACTACAGCAATGGATATATAGACAATTTCAGCGATCTTCCGGTGGACGTGGACGGGGACGGATGGGTTGACGTCATACAGTTCAGCTATTTTGCTCATAATATTGTCTGGCTCAAGAATCCTGGGAAGAGCGGTGGCACCTGGAAAGTAACAGAGATCGATGATAGCGGTCCGACAGAGTTTGCCTTTCTCGTGGATTTAAATAACGACGGGAAGGCTTTGGAGTTATTACCGGAATTCGATCGCCCGAGCGTTCCGGCGGCCTGGTTTGAGTTGAAACAGGGAAGATGGATCAAGCACACCGTGGCCCAACGAAGTTTTGGCCACGGTATTGGCGTGGGAGATGTTAATGGGGATGGGCGAAATGACATTCTGACCCCAAAAGGCTGGTTAGAGGCCCCGGAAGATCCAGGTGCGCCCGGGGATTGGAAGTTTCATCCGACCGACTGGGGAGCAAAGGCGATTCCTCCGGCCGGCACCCCTGCCGGACAAACATCACCTTCCACCAAGCCTATACAGTTTGGCTACATGTACTGGCTCGATATCAATGGCGATGGTCGCAAAGATCTGCTAACCGGTATGGCTCACGACTATGGGCTGGCGTGGTATGAGCAGAAGGCAGATGGCGGATGGATCCAACATGTCATCGACGCAAGCTGGTCGCAGGCGCATGCGTCGGTCCTGACAGACCTGAATGGCGACGGACAAGTGGATTTAGTGACCGGAAAACGCTATTTTGCACACAATGGCAACGATCCCGGCGAGCGCGAACCTGTAGGAATCTATTGGTACGAGTGGCGAAAAACGCCTCCCACCCAAGCGACCTCTTCCACTCCCGGCAATGGTGGAGTGGAATGGATTCGCCATATCGTGGACTACGGGGGAAGGATGGGTGCTGGCGTTCAAACCGTAGTAATGGATATCGACGGCGATGGAGACCTTGACATCGTGAGTGCTGGAAAAGCCGGCCTGTATCTTGCCGAAAACCTGACAAAATTGCACACCGGGGAAAAGTCAAAGAAACATTGATTGCGGCTCAAAATGGCCTCTTGCGTCGATTCCTATCTTTCGTGACATTTCCCCTGTCAAGCACGCCCTCTCTTATCCGATAATTGGCCCGGCATGCTTTTTCAATCCAAGACGTTTGCTGGCTATCGAATCGATTTCGGTGCAGGATGGCGCCAAATTACACTTCCGGAATTTTACGGGCTTGCAATCAAGACTGCCTTCTTGGTCGCGTTTCTTATCTCAAATTCGTCTTCTCTATATGCGCAGGATAGCGTAGCCGTTCGCGCTTCGGAACTGATGCGTGCCGGGAACTTTCACGACGCTGAACTGTTGTGGAGGCAACTCGAAAAGGCGCATCCAAACGATGCGGTTATTCATGGAAATCTTGGTGTCTCCCTTGCCCAACAAGGAAAACTTGGGTCCGCGGCGGCTGAGTACCGCAGATCCCTTGAGATTAAGCCGAATCAACCTGACGTTGCTTCCAACCTTGGCATTGCTGAGTTTAAGCAGGGGCACTTCGCCAATGCCATCCCCATCTTTGAAAGACTGGTCCGGCAGAATCCCGGGGATCGTCGAAGCACGACACTGATCGGCATGAGCTACTTTGGGCTTCGACAATATAAAAAGGCGAGCCAGTTTCTCAAGATCGCGGTGCAGAACGACCCCTCGAATCTCGAACTCCATAATGTGCTGGCACAGAGCTGCCTTTGGAGTCATCAGTACGACTGCGCTCTGACGGAGTTCAAGGACATTCTCGCCGTGAACCCTGAGGCCGTTCAGGCACACATGCTCTTAGCGCAGGCTCTGGATGGAATGGGAAAAACAGCAGAAGCGACGAAAGAGCTTGAGGAAACGGCTCGGACTGCACCTCATGAACCGGTCCTTCATTTCGAATTGGGCTATCTTTACTACAAACAAGGCGAGTACGAGAAAGCCTCTTCGGAACTGAAACTAGAGGTCGCAAATAATCCAGGCTATGCGCAGTCCTATCTTTATCTAGGCGATATCGCATTGCGTACAAATGACGATAAGTCGGCTCAACCATTTCTGCAGAAAACTCTTCAGCTGCAACCTGAGAATCGTCTTGCGCATTTCGACCTGGGTTGCATTTACGCCAATCAGGGGAAAAACCAGGAGGCTGTCGCGGCTTTCCAGCACGCAATCCGGCTAGATCCCACTCAACCGGATGCGCATTATCGTCTCGCCAGAGTCTATACGGCGCTTGGACAAAAAGAGAAGGCAGCGCAGGAGCTTGCAAAGACAAAGGAATTGCATAAAAAGACCGAAGACACCTTGATCGAGAAGATTTCAGGCGGAGAAACAACGCCATAGTGCAAACACGGTTGCCGAACAAAGATTGGTGCTGGCGAAGATGAGCGGAATCAGAAGTGTTCTCTCGCGTCGAGATTTCTTGTGGATGACCGCCGCTTCGACGATGAGTATGGCACAAGGAGTGTCTACTCGAAATGTGAAGCCGCTTCCCAGGGGCAAGCCTTCGGGCATTCCCTTCGACGTCCAATTCACCGACGTTGCCGCTCAAGCGGGCCTTACCTTCCCGACCGTCTACGGCGGACTAAACCATAAGAACTACATCATCGAAACAGTGGGCTGCGGAGTTGCTTTCCTTGATTTCGATCATGACGGCTGGCTGGACATCTTCGTTCTATGCGGCGAGCGCATGGAGGAATCAAACCCGGATGCCAGCAATCGACTTTACAAGAACAACCGCGATGGAACTTTCACCGATGTTACGGAAAAAGCGGGATTGATCCGCCACGGGTGGGCCAGCGGAGTTACGATTGGCGATTTCAACAACGACGGTTTCGAAGATATCTTCATCACCTACTATGGCCAGAACGTTCTCTATCGGAATAATGGTAACGGCACGTTTACTGACATCACGAAAGAGTCAGGACTAATTTACGAGGGACCCAATCGCTGGGGAGCAGGATGTACGTTCTTCGATTATGACCGAGACGGGCATCTCGATCTGTTCGTCACCCACTATGTGGACTTGCACATGGACAGGCTTCCGAAACCAGGGGCAAATCCCTACTGCAACTTCAAGGGAGTGCCGGTCAATTGTGGTCCGAGAGGCCTGCCGATGCCGCGGAATACTCTTTATCGCAATCAGGGTGACGGGACCTTCCGTGATATGTCCGTGGAAACCGGGATTGCGAAGATGGAGCGAACCTATTCGATGACCAGCGTCGCTGCCGATTTCAACAACGATGACTGGACCGATCTCTACGTTGCCTCCGATTCAACGCCAAGCCTCTTGCTGATCAACAAACATAACTCCACCTTCGCGGAAGAGGGAGCGGAGAGAGGTGTGGCCTTTAGCGCAGACGGAGCTGAACAGGCTGGCATGGGTGTCGCCGTGGGAGATTACAACCTGGATGGAAATCTCGATATCTTCAAAACACACTTCTCCGACGATACCAACGTCTTGTACCGAAATGACGGAAAGGCAAATTTCACCGATGTAACGCTCACAAGCGGATTCGGCGTTGAAACTCGTTATACGTGCTGGGGGACAGGCTTCGCCGATTTCGATAACAATGGGTGGCCCGATCTTGCTGTGGTAACGGGGTCTGTCTATCCCGAGGTTGAAAGGGAGTTTCCCAGCTATCCGTTGAAGACCCCGAGGTTTATCTTCAGGAATCTTGGCAATGGGAAGTTTGAAGAGCTGATCGAAGAAGCCGGCCCAGGTATTGCCGAACTGCACTGCAGCCGAGGATGCGCCTTCGGGGACTTCGATAACGATGGCGATGTCGATATGGTAGTCATCAACCTGAATGAGCCACCTTCTCTTCTCAGGAATGACGTGAAAAACGACCTGAAGTGGCTCAAGGTACTTCTGGTGGGAACGAAGTCGAACCGAAGTGCAATTGGATCAAGAGTGCTCGCCAAATATGGCGGCAAAGTGCAAGCGCAGGCCGTGATGGGACAATCCAGCTTTTATTCAGTTAACGATCGCAGGCTTCATTTTGGATTGGGACCAAGCACTCATGCCGATCTGGAGATCCATTGGACCAATGGATTGATCGAGCGATTTTCCGGGATTGAAGCCAATCAATTAGTGACGATCAAGGAAGGGCAAGGCATCATTAAATCGCCTCTGCAGGGCATACAAAGATAAAGGGCATCCAATCATCCGGATGCCCTCTTTGGAGTTGGACGCAAATCAGAAGGAGAACTTGCCGCCCAGCTGCACGGTACGAGCATCACGGGCTGATGTGATCTGTCCGAAGTTTCCGTCGTTGGTGTTTGCGTTGATGTTGTTGAACTGCGTGTGGTTGAAGGTGTTGAAGGTCTCCAGTCGCAACTGGAGTCCCATGTTTTCCTTGAAGATGAAGGTTTTGAAGAGCGCAAGGTTGAAGTTGAAGAGTCCGGGAAGTCGTACAACATCCTTACCTGCGTTGCCAAAGCCGGTACCACCGTTCCACGGAGCCACCGGGTTGGCGAAGGCGCTCTTGTCGAACCATGCAAGGCGCGTCTTGGGATAGCGAACTTTCCCAACAAGGTTAGGACGGTTTGTGGTTCCTCCACCCAGGCCGAGAACATCTGGGCCGTTGTAAGTGATCGGCTGCGGGGCTCCGCTCTGCACGACCGTGATACCCGAGATGTCCCATCCTCCCAAAAGGGACTTTTGCAAAGCATTTCCACTGTTGCGGAAGAAGGGGAGCTGGTAGATGTAATTCGCTGTAAAGATGTGCCTGCGGTCGAAGGTACCTGCGCCGCGGTCGTAACCGAGGTTGAAAGGATTGGAGACCATGTTAAGGTCGTTGGAGACGACGTCGACCTCGTGCGAGTAGGTGTAGGCGAGCTGGAACGTCAGGCCGTGTCGATTTTCCATGCGCATACCGGCCTGCAGCGAGTGGTAGCTGAAGTTCGACTGGTTCTCCTGCTGCGTAATGGAGCTAAAGCCAGGGAAGATGCGATAGAGGTTGGCGTTGAGTGAGCCGTCGGCCACTCCGCGACGGCGACCATACGGATCGCTTGGGGTCGAGGGATCCGTCAGCGGAAGAGTGTTAGTTGCGCGGTTGTTACTTTGGCTCCAGCCGAGCGAGCCGACGTATTGGACAACGGCGATGGTGGAAGTTGCAACCTGCCTCTGAACGCCGAGCGAGAATTGGGCGGTTCCGGGTGGGGTGTAGCCATACTGCAGTGTAGTCATCGTAGACGGGAAGCTTTGCGAAGTGGTTGCACCTGTCAGCGCACTTTGGTTCGGATTGGAGAAGTAAACGTTAGTTGCCGACGGCTGGAACGCGAATGGCGGATTCAGTGCGGCGCCATAAACGTCGTTGCCCTGAACGCGCTCGTAGAAGAGTCCAAATCCGCCACGGATAACGGTATTGCTCAAGCCGGGCGGGCTGTAGGCAAAGCCGACACGGGGCTGGAAGGTGAAGTAGCGATCCTGGACGTTGCCGCGCGGAAAGCCATTAACTCCAGCCTCGCGGATGCCATTCAGGTAGAAGGGACGACCACCAAAGTTGGTCAGAGATGCCGGGTTGATTGTGCCGTCCGCGTTCAGAGGATAGGCGAGCGTACGGTCATAGAGATCAGGCACGAAGTTCGCGAACTGGTCGAAGCGCTCGAAGGCATGGGGCAGGCCGTCGTACCTCAGGCCAAGATTGAGCGTTAGGCCGGGAGCAGCGCGCCAGTTGTCATTGAGGTAGAAACTGTAGGTGTTGTTAACCCAATGCTTACCGGCAAGATACTCGAGCTGAGTAAAGGTGGCGGCGGTACCAAGGATGAAGTTGATGTAGGGGTCGCGGGAGAACGAGCTGTTGTTGAAGACGGCCGTTCCCTGGGTATTGGCCTGTAGTTGCTGGTTTTTGACAGCGTGTAGCCAGGAGAACCCAAACTTGAACTGATGCTTGCCTTTATTCCAGCTCAGATCGTCCCGCGTCTGATAGCCCATGTAAGAGTTCTTCCACGGGAAGTAGCTGGAACTCCAATTGACGCTATATGGGCCACCGAGCTGAATCTCCGGCATGCGGCTCTCGAAGTTATTTGCGGCAGGGAAGAAGCTTGTGGCATTCCAGCCCGAAGGCTGCTGAAAGCTGCCTATAGGATCGAGGTTAATGGTGTTGCCGCTGAAAAAGAAGCCGGTCTCGTTGAGTATGTTCGGCGACAGTGTTTGGGTCAGCTTGACAGTAGCGGACCATGACGGATTTTTCATTGCCGTACCGACGGTTGGGAACGAGCTGTTACCCCAGAGTGGGGGATAGTAGTTCTGATCCACGGCATCATGCAGATAGTGGCCCATCAACTGGAGCTTGGTGCTGAGAGCGTGGTCGATGCGGACAACGTCTTCGCGGACGTTAGTGGGTTGGGGGACAGAAGAGATGTACTGACTAGTACCGAAATTGGGCTTGGGGAAGGTGTTATTGTTTAGCTCGCGGACGGCGTTCTGGTCCATGAGTTCCCGGGGGATGATGTTGTTGGGGAACGGCTGTCCCGGTGTAAGTCCGCGCGCGGTGTAGATGGCGAGTCTTGCAGGATCGGTCGTGAGCGGAACGATTGGCACAGTTCCGTTCGAAGGAGGAGTATAAGCAAGATCCTGGTTAAGCGAAGCGAAGTTGTTCGCGGCGATGGTATTGACGGTCGCAGGATTGCTCCCTTGAACGAGCTTGCGCCATTCCTCATTGACGAAGAAAAAAGTGCGATTGCGCGCGTTGTTATAGATGTGAGGTATAAAGAGCGGTCCGCCGATATTGCCGCCAAAGTTGTTGAGGCGGAACTTGGGGCGGGGAAGTCCCGCAAGATTAGTGAAATAGTTGTTAGCGGAGTAAGCTTCGTTCCGGTTGAACTCCCATAGGCCGCCGTGGAATTTGTTGGTTCCGGAACGCAAAACCATAAGAATGGTGCCGCCGGAGCCGATGCCATAGTCAGGACCGTAGTTGCTGTTCAGGGTCTGGAACTGCGCCAAGGCATCGACGGAAGGAAGCGAGCTGAAGCAACCGCCACAACCGCGATCATTGAGCTCGCCGCCGTCAAGAAGGTAAACGTTGTGGGTCACACGCGTTCCGTTGAAGCTAATGCCATTAGCGGAGGTGAGAGCGTTAACACCGCCAAAGGCAGGCAGTGTATTGGAGACCCCCATACCGAGCGCCGCGAGAGATACGACGTTGCGACCATTAGTGGCAAGCTCGGTGACCTGCGCACCACTAATCAGGTTGCTCACTTCACTCGTTTCCGACTGCAGCTGGAGCGCATCCGCCTCAACCGTGATGGTCTGCGACTCGCTTCCCACCGCCAGACGGAAGTCTTGGCGCTGAGTCTGAGCCGTGTCGACAACAATGTCAGTCTTGGTGAACTTCTGGAAGCCCTTCGCCGTTACCTCAAGGTTGAAGTGTCCAATGCCGACGTTGACAAAGAGATAAATTCCGTCGTTGTTGGTGACTGCTTTCCGCACCTGGCTCGTTGCAGGATTGGTGAGAGTGACTTCTGCGTTCGCGACCAACGCATCCGAGGCGTCGACCACGGTTCCAGTTATGGTCGCATTTTCCTGGCTCCAGGCACGCGGAACAAGCAAAGCCATTCCTAACACGGCTACTAAAACACATAGAGATCGATGCATGGTATAGCCCTCCAAAATAGACAGCAGTCTTCATCCCGTTGCTTTGTTGATTTGATATCTAGATCCAGGTCCAGCAAAGAAAACGTTTACTGATAAATCCGAATGAATAATCAGAAAATTCGCAATCAGGGCACGCTTTACTGCTAATCGGTTCAAGCTGCCAAGGGCCGGGAACTTATGAATTCAACGAAAGATGTGCCCGGTCTTTTTGAAGCTGCCGCAGATTACTCAAAGCCAACAAATAATGTCAAGCCATTTATTGGTTTTTGTATCACCCGTCTCCATAGGGATCGTGAGACTAGAGATGCGCGGTGGGGTCCATCGTTGTAAGTGATCGCCGTGATTAGTTTGAGGGGACAAATTAAATTCCTCCCAGTCTGTCGGCCGCAGGCTAATACACCTCATGAATGTCAAAATGTTGTTGACGTCTTCAAAAGAAACCAGCTACCGTTACCCTCGAGCTCGCAAACGTTTACTCTCCCCGTCCCACAGCCCCAGATGGAGGATTACTACATTGACACCGCGTCCGTCGGATACAGCCAGGATGTTTATTGGAAACAGGGGCTTTGAGTGCGTAGCCGTTGCGCTGGTACTCCTCATCACGACGTGGAGCCATGCTCAGCCTCCCTCCACAGCCTCCATCTCCATCCAGGTTGATTCGCCTCTCCATAAAGTGAGCCCGACCCTGTATGGATTGATGACAGAAGAAATCAACTTTTCTTATGACGGTGGCCTCTACGCTGAGATGGTTAGGAATCGAACCTTCAGTGGCCGATGGCACGCGCAACCAGCTCACTGGTTCATTGTCGAGCAGGGAAACAGCAGCGGCAAGATGGAGATTGACGACAGCACAGGCCCCAGCGAAGCTCTCCCCAGCAGCCTACTCCTGGACGTCGAAAAGGCAGATTCCCAGAATCTCCTCGGGGTCTATAACGACGGCTACTGGGGAATGGCCGTCCATCCCGACACTACCTACCGCGCCTCGTTTTACGCGAAGGCCGATCAGGGCGATATGGGACCTGTAACGGTCGCGCTGGTCAGCAACGACACGGGCAAAATCCTGGCTTCCTCAAAAAGCTCTGCTCTCTCTTCGGGCTGGAAAGAATATGCAGTAACGCTCTCGACAGGGAAAGTACAGCCGGGCGCCAACAATCATCTGCTTCTTACCGTCGCGCATCCTGGAAAGGTATGGCTCAGCCTGGTCTCTCTCTTTCCACCCACCTATAAGGATCGGAGGAACGGGAACCGGACCGATCTCATGGAGATGATGCACGCCATGAATCCCACCTTCCTCCGTCTTCCCGGAGGAAATTATCTGGAAGGAGACGAGATTCAGGATCGTTTCGATTGGAAGAACACCATCGGGCCGCTCGTGGACCGTCCCACTCACCCAAGCCCGTGGCGATACCAATCATCCGACGGGATGGGGCTTTTGGAATTTCTGGAATGGACAGAAGACCTGGACATTGAACCCGTATTAGCCGTTTATGCTGGCTACTCGTTGAAGGGAGCTCACATTAATGCCGGGCCTTTTCTCCAGCCTTTTGTGCAGGACGCTCTGGACGAGATCGAATTTGCGACTGGCGACACCAACACGAAGTGGGGAGCCAAACGCGCTGCGCTCGGTCATCCGAAACCCTTTCCCCTGCACTACGTCGAGATCGGAAACGAGGATTGGTTCGACAAATCCGGAAGCTACGAAGCGCGTTTCGCGCAGTTCGACAAGGCCATCAAAGCGAAGTATCCGAACCTAAAGACGATCGCCACCATGCCATTGAAAAAGACGAAGCCCGACATGCAGGACGATCACTATTATCTGCGCGCAGTCGAGAGTTACAAACATGCGAGCCAATACGATTCTGCTGACCGGAATGGCCCGAAGATCTTTGTGGGCGAATGGGCCACACGCGAGGGATCGCCTACGCCAAATCTGAACTCGGCCCTGGGCGACGCCGCCTTGATGACGGGCTTCGAACGAAATAGCGACCTGATTCTGATGGCTGCCTACGCGCCATTGTTTGTGAATGTCAATCCCGGCGGCATGCAATGGGAGAGCGACCTCATCGGCTACGACGCCATGTCCAGTTACGGATCTCCCTCTTACTACGCTCAGGTTTTGTTCGCGAAGTATCTGGGTGACACGGTGCCTGCCTCAACTGCATCGAACCTGCCGGAACGGTTTTTCTACTCTGCGACGACCGACTCCGCGAAGGGAAAGATCTATTTGAAGCTGGTGAATGGGAACTCTCAACCTCAATCTGTCTCCATCCGCTTTGACGGTGGAAAGACCATCGGGGCCGAGGGAATCGTCGAGACACTGGGCGGTACAAATCCCGCCGAAACCAACACCATCTCAGAACCTAAAAAAATCGTACCGATAAAGTCCACTCTGCGAAATGTAAAGGCCAGCTTCGATCAGACGGTGCCGGCCTATTCGATTCAGGTGCTTGAGCTTTCCACCCATTGAACGGAATGTGCGAGCAAAAATCGCTACCGTCGAAACGAGGGCGTCAGTTCCCTCGCCTACTCCAGCGCGTCATTGACGTCGCGGACCAGGTTTCGCAGGTAGCTTCTCTTGTTGAGCAGGGCGACCATCGCATCGCGGGCAGAGGCCATACCTGCCTCGTCGCGAGGGTCCACCGCACCGTCCCATCGGCCCCACAGCCCCTCCAACTCGGCCTGAGTCTCGACCATCCTCGCATCGAACGTGTCCTTCGCTGTCATCAGGTCGCGTCGCAGCTCGGGCTCGTCTTCGCCCATCTGCTTGGCCATCCGCATCTCCTGCAGCTGCATGTTCAGCTCAAAGACCTCCTCAAGCAGCTCCGGAGGAACAATCTGCTTCTTCTCACCGCCACTCTCGCGTGCCGCATCGGTCGCTGCCTTGGACTGCTCCTCCAGCTCCACCCCGTGGAGCTTCAGCAGGTATTGTGTCCGCAGAATGGGGTCTTTCAAGCTGCGATAGGCATCGTTCAACAGCGAGGACTGCCTGAGAGCCTCCTCTTGCTCCGCTGCCGGACGCGAGGCGAAGCGATCTGGGTGGAGCTTTCGGCTGAGAGCGTAGAACTGCTTCTCGAGCGCGGCCGTATCGATCGCAAGTTTTTCAGGAAGACTGAATACTTCGAAGTAATTCATTGCTTTATTGTAGAAGCGATCTCCTCGCCCTTCAGAAAACCCTCGGCCTGGTGGAAAGCTTCGTCGATCACGTTCTGCTCGCTGCCCAACCCTGTGAGCCAGCGCATCTCCTCATCTCTCCTGAACCAGGTGAGCTGCCGCTTGGCATAGTTTCGATGACCCTGCTGCGCCAACGTCACCGCCTCTTCGCGACTCATCTCTCCTGCTAGAACCGCTATGGCCTGAGCATAGCCCAGCGATCCCAGCGCCCTGCATTCTCGGCCATAACGCTCCACAAGCCGAGAAGTCTCCTCGATCAGTCCTCGATCGAACATCGCGGCGGCACGCTGGTTGATGCGCTCATACAGCCTCGCTCGTGGAGGATTCAGACCCAGCCGGAGAATGCGATAGCCGCTCAGGAGGTCGCGCCCCAGCTTCCACTGTTCCGTCATCGAAGCCCGTGCACCGCCGTTCGTAGATGCAGACGATAGCGAGACTTCGATCGCACGAATCACCTTAGGAACATCATTGGGGTGGATCACCTTTGCCACCGTGGCATCGAGCCGGGTAAGCATCCGATGAAGGTGCGCGGGTCCCCGCTCCGGCCCCAGCGCTAGCGCCCGCTGTCGCAGACGATCACGCAGCTCCGGCCTGGCTGCAGGCGCAGGA
>Ga0193743_1000289_pt1 | contig 39649 bp, 29 predicted proteins | sample L2c2metaG_FD_143038 | JGI IMG/M metagenome (GOLD analysis project Ga0193743, IMG submission 143038) | Soil microbial communities from a riparian zone of the East river system, Colorado, United States - L2c2 | ecosystem: Environmental > Terrestrial > Soil > Riparian zone | place: USA: East River... | reverse complement strand
TAGCACGGATGCACGCACACAGTTCCATCCGGCTGATGGTTGTTTCATGAAAGCCTTCTGCGAAGATAAGCTCATCCGGGCGGTCCCAATGCGCTGGAAACTCAGCTACACACGCGAACGCACCTGCACCCCAGGATTTTTATACGAGTTTCCCTCAACATACAGCTTCAGTGCATGCCGATCTTCCGACACTCGTGGTCTCTCTATCTGGCACAGGTGGATTATTGAACGAGATAGCCGAAATTTGACCGGACTCTTCTTCCAAGCATCCCGAGCCTAGTGCTTACTTTGCGACGAACCTATTTGAGGAGGTTCCAAGACAATCATCTGAAGTCGCCAATTTAGCAGCTCGGCCACATATATTTTATTTTCCGAAGGGCATGCAATTTCGTGAATCCATCCAAACTGACCTGGCTGGTGGCCCGACTGCCCGAACACACCCAATACAGTACCGTCCAACTTCAACTTGTACACTCTCCCCGGATAGCCATCTGATGTAACTAGCACGGGATCGGGACCTGGAGTGATACAAATCGCCCAAGGGGCACCATTCTGCATGGTCTTATTGACTGGTGCACGTTGATCAGCATGGGAAGTTTGCTCCGTGTGTGTCGTGCTGGAATCAGGCATATTTCCCATCCAGGGATGAATGCTGTGATCGTATGGCACATCGATATGTATTTCGCGGAGGTACTTGCCATCACCATCAAATACCTGGATGCGCCGGTTGCCACGATCAGCCACATAGACATTCCCGTGTGAATCGGTTGCTATGCTGTGCGGTTGCAGGAACTGACCCGGTCCACTCCCAAGTTCGCCCCATGATTTGATCCAGTTGCCGTCTTTATCCACTTTAGCGACGCGTGAATTGATATAACCGTCACTAATGTATGCGTTCCCTGCTCCGTCCCAGGCAACATCTGTGACCTGGCGGAATTGTCCGTCTACGGCTGGTAGTGGTGGGGACACATGCTTTAGTGGGGCCGTATCTTCATCCGATGCTTCCTGTTTGCGACCGAAGACCATGACGACCCGTCCCTGGGGATCGAATTTAATCACCATGTCCGAACCCTTATCGGCCACCCAGATATTGTCCTGTTTTATCAACCTTCACGGCGTGCGCGTAACTCCACGCATAGAGATTATGGCCGATCTCTCGGATGTAACTTCCATCCTCGTTGAATTCGAGAAGTTGTGTCGCCGCTGCGGCATATGCTGGCCCCACCGTGTTGCCACGAGACAACACAAAGATGTGTCCTTTTGAATTGATCGCGACACCCGCGACTTCGCCAAGATAAAGGTTGGGAGGAAGCTTTAGAAAGTCCGCCGTCGCATGGACAGGAATCTGAGGTATCGACTGTTGGGCTGACAAACCGATGGGTAGACAGAGAATACTTGCGAGCACAAAGCATTTCATTTGTTCTCCCGATATGCATCAAGGTGCGGACGAATCCACGACCACTATAACGTGCTGTCGTACAACGGCCAGCCGTGTCGACGAGTCCGTCTTTGGCCTGCCCCAGAGCGACGTTAGATTGATTGTATTCAGCATCAGTCTCCTCCAAGGCACCCTTCTCATTCCATTTCTCGAATCGATCAGCTATCCTCTTCTGTGGCCAACCAAACTTCCTGAATGCCGACCACTCGGACACAGTCGCCTGATCCACCAAAGTGCGGTGTCGATTAGTACCGCGTTCGTTGCCTCTTTTTGTGATTAGTCAAAATTTCTTACGGCGGCGCTCCTTCATGCCCACAGTGGACATAATCGAAAGAATTTTCAATTGGAGCCGGGTTCGACATGCCCAACTCACGGCTCCCCTATTAGCGGAGCGTGAACAGTACCTGGCCTACTTGCTGGAGAATGGCGTCAGCCGCCCGTCTGTGAGATCTACCGCCTGCACTCTGATGCATCTGGTAAGACTCTTGGACCTCCATTCCATGCGGGCAGTTCACATCTCCGAGATTGAACAGGCGTCAGCACGTTGGATCGTCGACCCATCGGCTCACGTTACGAGACTCGTTGGACCCAAGTCCATTGAAAATTTCACACAGGCGGCCTGCCGGTGGTTCCGATTCCACAATTCTCTGGTCGAGAACAGGTCAGATAATCCACTCGATTCATGTCTCTGTGAGTTTCTGGATTCCCAAAGGGAGAAACGATTGTCCTTCGCTACGATCCGAAGCCGAAGAGCAGTTGTATCTGACCTGTTCTCTTGGATGAGATCTCGCGGTATGCCTCTGTCCCAAATGACAGCTGGAGACGTGGAAGGGTTCATGGAGGGCAAGCGTGCCGCTGGATGTAAACCTCGAACCATCGCAGGCAACTGCAATCGCCTCCGTAGCTTCTTTCGATACGCCGAATTGCGAGGCTGGGTTGGAACAGCGATCGCTCATGATATCCACGGTCCCCGAGTTCCCAGGTTTGCAGCTACCGCACAGGGGCCTGCATGGAAGGACGTCAGACGTTTATTGGAATCCAATGATGACGGGTCTGCCCACCCTTTGCGTTCGACAGCCATGCTGTTTTTGTTTTCGATCTACGGCCTACGAGTGAGTGAGGTAGCCGGGCTTGTCTTGGAAGACTTCGACTGGATCAATGAGACTTTTACGGTACGGCGGGCTAAGCGGGGGAGGATTCAGCAGTTTCCGATCCAATTCGAGGTCGGAGAGGCGATTCTGAAATATCTGAAAGACGAGCGCCCAATTTGCAAATCCCGCAACGTATTCGTAACGCTCAGACCTCCATTCCGTCGAGTTGGCACGCAAAGCATTCAAAATATGGTCTCCAGGCGAATGAAGATGCTGGGAGTGCAATCGAAAAGAATGGGTCCGCACTCCTTAAGGCATGCATGCGCGACCCAACTACTTCGCAAGGGGGTGTCATTACGGGAAATCGCTGACTTCCTTGGACATAGCGACCTACGATCCGTCAGCATTTATGCAAAGCTTGACGTGCGCGCACTGCGCAAAGTAGCCGACTTTACCTTGATGGAAATACTATGAAGCTGTCGATAGCCGTCGATCAGTATGTCGCGCGGAAACGGATAGACGGATACGCGTTCAACAACGAAGAATCCCGCTTGGCCAGGTTCTGCAAGTCGAGCGGTGATCTCGATATCTCTGATCTAAGCAGTGATCACGTCATTGCGTGTCTCGACGGTTCTGATGTCGCGACAGTCACATGGCGTCAAAAGTACTTCCTCTTGTTGCGCTTCTTTGAGTTCCTGCACCGGCGCAAGGAAATCCCACTAGTTCTAATGCCGCCGTTGAAATCTGCCGTTCGACAGACCTTTGTTCCCTACATCTATACGCGTCAAGAGATTGGCCGCCTCTTGGCTGCGACGTCGTCCTGTCAACAATCGTCGAACTGCATGATCCATGCCGAGACGCTTCATGCTCTACTCTTAACGCTCTACGCTACGGGGGCACGACTTGGGGAAGCTGTCGGATTGAGAAGTAAAGATGTCAACTTCAAAACAGGCATGCTCAATATAACGAGCTCTGGGCTGAAGGGGGGACGCGTTATCCCTCTGAACCGGCAACTCCTAGAACAGCTCCGGAGTCATGTCGATTGGAGAATCCAGGAGGATATCGGCGGCGAGCGTCTATTCACAAATGAAAACGGTGGCCCGATTCCTAAATCAACTGTTAGGCACAATTTCGTCAGATTGTGTCGGGTGTCGGAGGTAATTCGTCGTTGTGGATCCCCCGCTAGACCTCGGTTGCACGATATGCGTCAGACTTTCGCCGTGCATAGGATTACGTCATGGATTCGTGACGGTGCTGACCTCAATCGGATGCTCCCGGCACTGGCCGCATACATGGGTCAGGTAGGGTTGGGTTCCACAGAAAGGTATCTGCTCTTAACGCCTGAAAGGTTTAGGAAACACCTAGATAAACTGAGCTCTCCTCGATGTGCTGGAAATTGGCGGAACGACAAGCGACTGATGAGTTTCCTGGCTGGATTGTGAGAACCCATTTTTGCTGCAAACCGGACGGCATGCTCGCTGCTGTGCGTGTAAGTGAGCCACAGAATATTCGCCATTTTTTCGCCTACAATTCGGCTAATGCAGCTGTCCGCCCTCCGGTGAACATCATCATCGGGAAATGTCAGAGGCAGAAGATTTCGAGGTGCTCCATGCAGACTCTACCCGAAATCTGGTATTGGCTCCTCTTGGACAAGGGTAACTTCATTGCTGAACGCGCCCTGCTATATTTGCCCATGACAGCGCCGTGATAAAGGTTGACTTTCTGCCGGATAACAGAAGGGATCGTTATATCATCCGTTCTAAGTCATTTATATCGAGACTGTTCGTATGAGACATCCAGAACCGGCGGAGCAAGACACGTGCGCTACTGGTGGGTAAATCAGAACCAGACATTCCGCCAAGAGATTCAAGGCTGATACCTCTGGTCCCGAAGCGCAATTCCAATGGAGCCAAGAACCCATTTTAGGAATTCATGAGAGAGGTTATACCCGGTGATCTCATCTTCTCGTTCGTCGATACGTCGATACTCGGATTATTGCGTTTGGTACGGTTGCGTCGTATTGCTACGAAAGCCCTAAGCCCGTCGAATTCGGCGAAGTCGGCCTGAACTGGGAGGCAATTGGCTGGCGTGTACGAGTGAACTTCACATCGCTCGTGCACCGAATCCGGCCGAAAGACCATATCGACACCCTGCGGCGCGTGCTGCCCGAACGGTACTCTCCGTTGCAAGAGTCTGGGAACGGCATTCAATCCATATATCTGACCGAGGTTCAGACACCTCTGGCAGAGACCCTTGTCGGCCTAATCGGTGCAGAGGCCATGATACTGGTAGGTCGCAGCGCCGCGTTGAATCCGGAGGAGAGTGTCCAAACCCAGAACGCCGAGCTGGACGTGTGGGAGCACCATATCGAAGCCACAATTGAAGCTGACTCCCAAATTCTCGATACCGATAGAGAAGCGCTGATCGTGGCTCGGCGAGGACAAGGGCTCTTCAAGCAGAGGGTGTTGCAAATCGAACACAGTTGTCGAGTCACGGGCGTGCGTAACCCTGTTCACTTGGTCGGGAGCCATTGCAAGCCCTGGCGTGATTCGACCAACGAAGAACGCCTCAATAGTGAAAACGGACTTCTGTTGACTCCGACAATTGACCACCTCTTTGATCGCGGGTTCATTAGTTTCGAGAATTCTGGGGAGCTGATTGTCTCCCCCGTCTCCCACGCTCCTTCTCTGAACCGTATGGGTGTGATCACGGACCGGGTGGTGAACGTAGGGGGATATACCAACGGGCAGAAGCATTTTCTGGGGTATCACCGCGACTCTGTCTTGCTGCGAGTTGCACGATAGCCTCGAAGTGCCTCCTGCGCGGTGGCGGCGCTTGCGAGCCCGGAGACCTGGCTCAACCGTTAGAGTGTTCGCCTGTTGAGCACGAGATGCGGCAACCGGTTAAGGCCCGATCAAACGAAAGGGCGGAATCAAAGCCAGACGCCCATAGCCTCCACCAGCGATGACTTCCGCGCTCAACTCCTCAGACTCCTCAGACTTAGCTGATGTTCATGCGATTGCCTGCTCAAGTGCTCAAGTGATGCGATATCAGAAGTAGTGCTCTCCTCACGTAAACTAGAGCCAATAAGAGGACCCGCTCGCCGCTATACTTCACCACCTCATCACGGGAGCATTCTTCATGGAGAATTTAGACGGCACCATCATTCCGACTGCCCTCCCACAGATGGCGAGCAGCTTCCACGTAGGTGCCGCCAACCTCAACATCGGCATGACCGCCTATCCCTCTCCAACCTCTGCGAGAAGACTTACGGCTCGCCCTACACCGTCAACGCCACCGCCCGCCGCCTCGTGAAGCAAGGCAGGCTCATGATCATCCCCATCGAGGGGGTGCTGCACTTCGTCGCCACCTCTGCAGGTGGTGCGCTGATGCCCGCCGTCCGTCCTATCTACGACGTCCTAACCCAGGTCGGCATCGAGCGTTCGCGCGGCAAGATGACCTGTTCACAATGTCACGAGCCGAAGGTTACTGCCTCCGCGACAAAGGGATCGCCAAATGCTGGGGCTGCGGTGCCTTCGGCGCGGTGCCGTCCGCTGGATCGCGCATCACCCGTCTATGGCTGGTCGCATTCGTCGCTGCGGTCGTCGGATATGTCATCAAGCGGGTGCTCCCCTTCCACGCCCCGCTGCTCGTAGGTCCTTGCGTTCTCATTCCTTTTGCGATCGATACTTCTGCCTGCTGCGGCCCCGCAAGGATGCGCTCCTGCTTGAATAGCCCAGCCTGCCGAATTTCAGCTAGCTTTCCTGCAGGTACACTGCATCCTTCCGTACATAGATCGTTCCTCCGGACGCTGCTGAAAATAGCCACAACCGATCTAACTTACGTCGCGCCAGTCGAGGATTACCTTGCCCGAATTCCCGGAGCGCATGGCCGCGAATCCCGCCTCATAGTCGCGCCAATTCAGGCGGTGGGTGATGACGCTGGAAATGTCGAGACCACTCTCCAGCATCACGGTCATCTTGTACCAGGTTTCGTACATTTCACGCCCGTAGATGCCACGAATGGTCAGCTGATTGAAGACCACCTGGTTCCAGTTGATTGAGATATCCTCCGAGAGGATGCCGAGCATGGCGATTTTAGCTCCGTGACTCATATTCGTCAGCATGTCGCGAAAAGCGCCGGCGTTTCCAGATATCTCCAGACCGACGTCGAAGCCTTCTTGCATATGGAGCTGTTGCTGAACCACCTGGAGCGGCGTCGCATGGGGATCCACGGCAAGAGTTACGCCAACTGTTTCCGCCAGCGCACGGCGATATTCATTGATGTCGGTTATGACGACATGGCGGGCCCCGGCGTGCCGCGTCACGGCGGCCGCCATGATGCCAATGGGGCCGGCTCCGGTAACGAGAACGTCTTCGCCGAGGACTGGAAAGGCGAGCGCCGTGTGAACGGCATTGCCGAGTGGGTCAAAGATGGCGGCGATTTCGTGCGAAATGCCGGGGCTATGTGTCCAGATGTTCGACATGGGCAGCACGATGAATTGGGCGAATGCGCCGTTGCGGTTGACGCCCACGCCGAGAGTATGCGCGCAGAGATGGCGGCGGCCGGCAAGACAGTTACGGCAGCGGCCGCAGACGACGTGGCCCTCCCCGCTGACGAGCTGGCCTATGGGGAGGTCGGTAACGTTGGAGCCTATAGCTACGACCTCACCTACAAATTCATGGCCAATGGTTAGCCCTTGTTGGATAGTGGACCTGGCCCACACGTCCCACTCGTAAATGTGAAGATCGGTGCCGCAGATGCCCGTGTAGAGGACTCGGATCTTGACGTCGTTGATCCCCATTTCGGGTTCGGGTACGTCCTGGAGCCAGAGACCGCGTTCGTCGCGGCTCTTTACTAAAGCCTTCATGAGTTACCTTTCTTTGTCGAGCACGATGAGCCGGCTATATTGTGAGGCTACCTAATGATGGCTTCACTCCGTCTACCGAGTGTGATCTGCCGGCTCATAAAGCGGCGCGTTATTAGGACGCGAGCGCCCCAAATATGGCCGTGTCCCAGCGTGCCTCTACAACCACTTCCACGTTGGCCGCCTTAGAGTAGGCCGTCCGCACGGACTCAACCGGAACTGCGTTGCCGGCTGAGTCCACCACGCCTGCCAACACGACGCGCTTCGGGCCGGGCAGCTCTGTCAGGTCGGTGTGGTGCAGAATGCCCGGCACAAAATTGGCGAACGGATGAGTGTAGTTCTCTGTCTCCACAATGTTTCGGAAGGACAACAGCCCTCCGGAAAGATATAAGGCCGCGAAGTTAGAATCCAGCGCCGCGGCGAACTGCATTGGCACAGTCAACTCGCCTCGCGCGGCCACAGCGAGAGGAAGACCTGCGACGCCGTCGTGATGGCGCAGCGCCTCCAGGGCCGCCAGAATATCCGTCACTCGCTGTCCGAGCAGCGGCTTTCCTAGGATCAGCGATCCCCACGCCCACGATTCTTCGCTCTTGTGCTCCTCCGCGGAGAGCGCCGCGCCGCGCCCGATCTCCGGCGCCAGGTCGCCCACTCCGCGCAAATCAGGAACGCACACGATATGGCCATTTGTCGCCAGCGTTTGATACAGGCCGCCCTGCTGCCAGCGGTGATCGTAGTTGCGGCCGGCCGGCTCTAACAGCAACAATACGGATTTCACAGGGCTTGTCGTCGGCCGGATCAGCCACGCCGGCAACCAGACCTGCGCCGCCGAGGGAATCTCCAGCGCCTCAATCTCACCCCCCTCGGATGGCACCCGCTTCAGAACACGAGCGGCCAGAGCCCGAGGCGGCATCTCCGCTCCGAGAAGTGTCTTCAGGGTCTCCGGCATCTGCGTCTTAGGCATTGTCGCCCGCGTCAGAGAGAAGGGAGTCGCGCTGCCAGAGAGCGAGCGCACTACGTTGCCCGAGTCGGTCACCCACAGCGTCGAGTCCTCCTCCACCACAGTCGGAGGCTCCACCTCGATGCGACCGGTCTCACCTTTGAGCCAGCGTGCGAACCAGCTGTACACCTGCAACCGCGTGTCGTAAGACAGCGCGTGCGGAAGCGGAGTTCCTCCCCAGGCGATCTGGTCCTCCTGGCCGAGCACGGCGTAAACCTTCCGCAGCTTTTGAAATTCCTCCCAACCGTTAGAAATGTAGCGCGACGAATAGGTGCCGAAGAAATCCTTGTCACTGACGCTCACCAGCAGCGGCTTCGGGGCCAGCGGATACAAACAGTCCCAACGGTCGAAGCTGAGCGGCCCAGAACCTGGAAAATCCTGCTCGGCGTCATCGATCGAGCCCGGCGCGTTGAAGTTCGCGCAGGCGACGTTCTCGGTGTTGCCGCTGCACACCACCGCCGCGGCAATGCGATCATCCACAGCGGAGATAAACATCGTCGTCGTCCCTCCACCGGATTGGCCGGTTGCTCCGATACGCTTTGGATCCACCAGCGGATGCGAGGCCAGCACATCCAGACTCCGCATCGCGTCCCACGTCTGCATGCGTGTGGCGCTGTGGCCAACCAGCAACATCTGGCGACCGGCGTGCGAATGTTCTTCGTCATGGTGAACAATTCGGGATTTTATTCCGGATGCATCCGGATAATAGATCCGCTCGCCCTGGCCCATCGGATCGAAGCCGAGCACCAGGTAGCCCAATTGCACCAGCCCTTGGCAGCACCGCTGATAGGTGTCGCCCGCTTTGCCGTTCGGCGTATGCCCCATCTGAAACAGTATGCCCGGGAACGGCGGCTTGTATGACTTGGGAATGTAGAGATTGGCCGGAACGTACAAATTCGGCTGGCTTTCATAGAGCAGCTTCTCGACGCGGTAGTGCTCGCGCTCAAACCCTCCGACGGTGCGAACGTTGAGCGGTGTCCGCTCGGGCTCTCCTCCCACCAGCTTCCAGAATGTCTCCCGCGCCCATTGCTGGCGCCGGCGCACGGCCGCCGGCGTTGTCAGCGTGGCAATCTGCTGGTTGCGGGCCTCATACGCACGTGCGGCAAGCGCATCCAGAAAATCCGGCAGGCAGCGAAAGTAATCGCGGTAGACGACGCCCGGGTAGGATTCTGCCGACGCGGTCCGCAAATGCCCGGGCGGCGGAGCGGCGGATAAAGCAGCAAGCAATTGACCGTGTGTCGCGAACGACGGAACAGCAGATAAAGCGGCGATCATCTGGCGGCGTGTCATCATAATTTATTCGTCAGCTCCCAAGCGTTATCGTTCTTCCTGCAGGACCATGAGCGCGGTATCCTGATGCGCGCCTGTCGGCAGTAATTCCACAGCAAATGATTGATTAGCCCCGTATCGGGGTAATGGATCTGACGTGTCGCAACCAACACGCATGACTCGCCGCTCATTGAACTGCGCTCGCGTCCGTATGGAGGAATATTTGGTATCCCTCTGTTCCCATAGTTGCTGAGCTGTGCCTACCATTTTCGCTCCTATTCTTCTAAGCCTTGCATTGGATCTACAATCCATTTCTTCAGAAAAGCAGCTTTAGAGCGAGTTGAAGAATGCGGTTCGGATTGGCGCTTTGAATCTTTCCGTTACTGCTTGAACTAACATTGGCAACCGGATTTAGGAAATTAGTATGGTTGAGTGCATTGAAGAATTCTGAACGAAACTGCAACTTCGTCTCACGTGGAAGGGTGAAGTCCTTCATAAGGCCCATATCTGTATTCACTAATCCAGGACCATATATAGAGTTACGGGGTGAGTTTCCATAGGTGCCCGGGTCGTTATCTGTGAATGCGGCGGTATTGAAGTATTCAGCGACCAGGTCGGAACTCTTACGGCCAGTGGCAAGATGTGGGTCCCCGATCTGCTTTGCGTGGTCTATTCCAAGTCCGGTAAATGAAAAGTCATTCCCATCGATTACGGTGAAGGGCATTCCTCCCTGCAGAGTCCAGATACCCGTGAGTTCCCAACCACCAAGTGCCTCCCGCATCCAGACGGCATGCTTTTCCAGCTTCGGGAGATACCAGACATATGAAGCGAGCAGACGATGCTTGATATCGAAGTTCGAGAGACCGTTATTTAGATTAGGCTGGCCGGGAATGATCGGAGTACCTTGTCCTGGCGTCGAATCCGTCGACTGATTATCCATAGACTTGGAGTAGGTGTAGTTGACCTCGAACGAGAAATTGCGACGCGAGCGTCTTTCGAACGAGAGCTGGAGGGCGTTGTAACTCGAGAAGCCTTCAGATTCACCGTTGAGAACCTGGGTATAATCTTGATTCGGCCGTCGCGCTTGTATGTTTCCTTCGCTACTGCCGCCAGGAATATAGACGGGGTTATTAACCGCTTGAGTTATGGATAGGTGCCGGCCATTATTTCCAATATAGCTAGCGCGAAGAGCGGTATTTTGCGCCAGCGCCTCTTCAATGGTCAGGTTGAAACTCTCCATATAGGCTGCATACTTGTCGTACTCGCGCAGGATGGTGGGCAGCCGCAGTTCCTTCAGGTGGTGCTCCAGCAGCAACTGCGGTGTGTCGGCTGTATGAGCCGTAGTGTTCGTAGCAGAGACATCGGCGCCGCTCATGCGCACAACTCGGCAAGCAAGGTCATGTAGTCGGCGGCCTGCGTGGTGCGCACCTGGGCCAGTGGCAGGTGGGGATAGTTCTCCATGTCCAACCGTGGCGGTCTTCGTTCGATCCGGCACAGCAGCAGATGACGCACTGCATCGAAGCTGATCGTGCCTAACCGCAGGGCATCTTCGATGGCATGGGTTAGCTCAGCGAGGTCGAAGGTCTCCAGCAGGCGAAGCACCTGCACGTACTCGCGGCTGCCGTGTTTCTTGAGCCTGGCTTCGAGCAGACGCCGCAACTGAGCGAAACACTCCGGCAACTGCCAGCCTGCGAGCGGAGCGGCCTGGTCCAGCGCCCGTGTCTTCTGTTCAATCAACGCGAGGTAGTGCAGCGGATCGAAGACGACCGCCTCGCGTTCATAACTGCGTTCGTGCCGGGCGATGACTTCGCTGGCGCAGGCGATCACCACTTCATGCACGTAGCCCTTCACCCATACCTGGCGGTATCCAACTGCGTCGGCACGGAGTAGTCGTTGCCTCGATAGCGAACCAGCGACAGAGAGCTGACACGCGCCGCGATCTTCTCGCAGGCTTCATACGGCGCCGCAGGCAGTGGCAACATCGCCGCATGGTCGCGCTCGAAGCGTTCGCCGATCGTCTCAGTGTGCCCGCGCAACCGCCGCTCGCGCCGCTTCCGGCACTGCTCTTCCAAGTGCGCGTTCAACTCTTCCCAACTCGAACACGCGTGGGACCGGCACCATGAAGTTGCGCCGCGCATAGCCGACCAGACCTTCGACCTTGCCCTTATCGTTGCCCTTGGCCGGGCGTCCGAACTTATCGGCGAACAGATAGTAACTCTGTAACTCGCAGAAGCTCCGCGTCCGCTGCCGCTCCTCCCCACCCAGGATCTTAGCCACCGCGATCTTCGTGTTGTCGTACAGTATCCGCGTGGGAACTCCGCCGAAGTATGCGAAAGCCCGCACATGGCCGTCCAGGAAGGCTTCGGTTGTCTCGGCCGGAAATGCCGCCACGAAGCAATCGTCGGAATGGGGAAGATCCATGGCTAGGTAATGCGCCTTCTGCTCCACACCGGCAATCACCACCAACGCTTCGCCGAAATCCGCCTGCGCCTCGCCCGGGGCATGGGTCAGAGGAATAAACATCTCCCGGCTGCGAAGCTGTTCGCCCCGCACATAGTCCTTCACGATCGTGTAGCCGCCCGTGAACCCGTGCTCGTCCTTGAGCCGATCGAAGATCCGCTTGGCCGTGTGCCGCTGCTTGGCCGGCCTCTGCTTGTCGTCTGCAAGAATGGCGTCGATCACGCCTAGCCACGGCCCCAGCTTGGGGCGCTTGATCGGCTGCTGACGCTGGTAGCCGGGCGGCACCGCGTACTCGAGCATCTTCCGCACTGTCTCCCGCGAAAGACCAAACTCCCGGGCTACCGCACGCTGACTCCGACCCTCAACACGAACCGCTCGACGTACCCGCCCGTAAATCTCCACTCGGAACATCCCTTCGGTGTTCCATGAACCACGTTGCCAAGGCAACACCGCTCACGAAACCAAGATCCCGCGGTGGACTACTTTTACTCCGCCGCAAAGCGCCGCTCCCGCGGCGTTCTTTGGCGCCTATTTTTACTCCGGCGCTCATACTGTGACAGCGATCACGCTGCTGGGGGTATGACATCAGGCACCGTTATGGCCTGTAACCGGCTTCAAGAAGTTTGTGGAGAAAGACCTAGTATTCCCAGACTGACTAGTCGGAGCTCGTCATTACGGTTCTCCAGTTCGGAGAGGCGTCGCAAACGCGCCTGATGCGATGTAACGTCGATGGATCAATCATTTGCGTGTACGTTGTTTCCACAGAAGTCGTATAGGCGGCACACGACAGCCTGGTGATCTTCAAGAAGGACACGCTCAAGCCCATTCCTCCTCCAATGCATCGATGGCGATCGGAATCCTTTGGAAGAAATTTCTCTCCGTTCGGCCTCTAGCTAAAATTCGCACGGACATTCTATGGAGGAAAAAGGAGTTCAATCCTCAAGAGTGCGGACCGTGCAGCCAAGGAAGCTGGCAAGTCTCCGTCGAAGCCTGACCGTGGTTTCCGATCAGGGAAAATAGGGAGATCCAAGGTTGAGGGGGAGCATCTCCAGCAATCCATCATCGAGGTAGCGAGGTAGCGTGCCAGGTCACGCCAGTGCGCGACAGCGCATAGCGGATCGCGCCCGGCGCCTCGCTCTTGGTCGAGACCGAGTGAAGCGTCTTATTCAACCAGTTGCGCAGCTCATCGAGCAGCGGCCTAGCGCGGGCCTGGCGGATGGAGCGGTGAAGCTCAGATGACTTGCTACGGACCTTTCTTCATCGTCAAGCTGCACTCGAATCAACGCATGCGCGGGAGGCCCTGAACCTAAAACAATATAGAGTAACGAGAGAGCTTCAATGCGGTCCTGTAGGTTTTTGTGACTTTGACTGCAGAGGAGGCTCGTTCCCGATGAAAACCGGCCGGATGTGCCGGTCGAATAGATTCGTCGTAACATTCTTTGCAACGACTTCTTCATTCCTCTCCAACGCCAATAGGTACCTGTCACCAATCTTGGCTGCGATCTTAAAGCCGACGTGTAGCAATTGGCGAAAACTTTGGTTGTAGGCCTTGTTCGTCTGGTCATGTCGCAGCGCAGCTGTGTATTGATCACTTGTCCAGCTCGCGACCTCCCGTGGCATTGGAAGTTGCGAATGGACGATGTCGATCACCGAAGCATAAGGAATGCACAGCTCAGCAGAGTGCGAGTAAGCCTCCCCGTAGATCTCTTTCGCGATCTCCAGTCCGGAGCCGCCCGCCTCAGCAAGGCCTATCAGTTCTTCGAGCCACGTGGTGCCTGCAGTCTTCAGGTGAACACCTGCGTTGAAGCGGTGCACGGCTGCATGGATGGCGGGGTAGATAGAAAACTTGTCTGAGCCTGAGTGCACGCTTAGTTTCAGGTGATCTGGAAGACCATACGTCTTGACGGCAAAGGCAATGGCTGCGAGGTCCTCGTTGAACTCCTTTGTAAATTGACTGAGGTCGCCGACATAGTCCACACCTTTGTTAAATCGACCTGTAAATTTTGGCGCGATGGTCTGAATAGGAATGTTTTCGTCTGCAATTGCCGCAAGGATAATCAGCAGCTCGACTGGTGTCTGCGGCGAATCGGTCTCGTCCATCGAGATCTCTGCCACGAAATTACCTTTGCCTTTCTCATCTTCGATCAGGCGGTAGATCTCGCCAGCATCCTGCACCGCTACCAAGAACTTACTCGCGACGCCTTTTACGAATGCCTCATTGATTTTGAAGGGCTCTTCGATGTGTGGAATGAGAATGTCTCCAATCAGCTCGGGGTGACGCTCAACGAACGCATTGATGTCTTCACTTTTGGCCGGACGGCCAATACCTTCTGCAACATCCAAAGTGAAGAAATCGCATGGAGTAAGGAAGCGGCGGACCGTCTTGAGGCCAATGTGATCTGCGTCAAGAAAGTAAGGCTTCGTCCACCTGAGAGCTTTGACCGCGGCGTCCGCAGCCACGCGAGTCTGGCTTGGCTCTGAGCCGATGATCGTATGCTCGCGGTTCGACTTGTTCCATACCGGAACTACCTCGACACCGGCCTCAGCCGCTAGGACGCACGCAGCAAGTTGTGCCTTAGCTTGATGCGCAAAGCGGTCACCCACACCTATTGAAAATCTTGAAAGCTTCAAAACATCGCTCATCACCTGCTCCATATCCAACGAGTTTTCTATTTGTGTTGTCAAAGTCATTAGTCGAAGCTGACTTCGGAATGGCTTGCATGTTGACGTCCATGAAATCTGATATCGAATCGCTTGAGGTCAGAAAGGAGGTCACGCTTAATCCGCCTTTCCTTCCATGAAAGCTATGCCAGGTTAGTGTTAGCAATTGACGCGACCTGTCGATTGAATAGGACGCACGTTGACAGGAATTAAAGACGCTACCGTAGTTTTTCTCAGATTGAGATCTTTGTTCGCATTCCCCGGCTAGCGTCATAAAGCAATTATCGATGGTCATTCCTGGCTAGGATCGGCGTTTCCTGTTTGAGGGGGGCGAACCAATATAAATATGCAAGCTGTTGCAAAAAGCGGCAGCAGCCCAGCGGCAAGGAATGCTGGTCCATATGAAAATCGATCAACCGAGATCCCTACTGCGAAAGTAAAGGCTGCACCTGCAAGACCCGCCGCAAACCCGCTGAGCCCCGTAACCGTGGCAACCACATCTTGAGGGAAAAGATCGGACGGTAAAGTCAGTCCCATCGTGGACCAACTTGCGTAGCCCCATAAAGCCACGCAAATCAGACTTAGAGCCCAGTAAGGATTGTGGACGCGAGCAGCAGGGATGCCCGCAAGAATCGGCAAACAACTGACGGCACATACCCATCTTCGAGCCTGGATTACGGAGATGCCTCGTCGAATGCAATAACCGGAGATGAACCCACCCGTAAAGTTACCAAGATCAGCTGCAACAAACGGTATCCAAGCGAATAACGCGATTCGCTTAAGGCTGAACCCGCGGGCGTCGCTCAGATACTGCGGCAGCCAGAACACATAGAACCACCAAATTGGATCCGTAAGAGCGCGGCCGAGCACAACACCCCAGACATTCCGATCTTTCGCTAAATTAAGCCATCGTTCGAAGCCCTGCCCTTCAGATTTCCGAGGCATGTCCTGGCCGGCGCGGATGAAGGCAACTTCCTGTGGGTTCACAGTGGGATGCTGATCGAGTGGATGATAGATGCGCAACCACATGAACAGCCAAATAAATCCGAGTAGTCCTGAAAAGACAAAGGCCCGTTGCCAACCAAAAGCCAGCGCGATCCAGGGAATGGCGAGTGCCGCCAAGGCTCCTCCTACGCTAGAGCCACTATCGAAGATTGCTACAGCTATGCTCCGCTCCTCGCCTGGAAACCACTCCGCGACTGCTTTGCTGGCTCCTGGCCAGTTAAAGCCTTCTCCTATGCCCAGCATGAATCGAAAGACGATGAAGCCGAGGACAGAACTTGCAAATCCAGTTAGGATGTTCACCAGAGACCACCACACTACAGCCACGGCTAGGCCTATCCGGGTACCCACGGCATCCAGGAATATACCTCCAAGGAGCCATGTAAGCGCATATGAGATCTGAAACGCGCCCATGATCTTTGAGAGATCTGTGTGGCTGAGGTGGAGTTGTGCAGCGATCATCGGCGACAATACTGAGAATGTCTGGCGACTTATGTAATTAATGACAGTGGAAAAAAAGAGCGTCCACACAATCCACCATCGCGTCCGCCCGGCGCTGCGCATCTTCTGAACTATGGGAGCGATTGGTTCCGGCACAGCATTTAATGAATTCATCTAATAACGCCCTTCGAAGTCGCTCTTTGTCTTGAATGCAATGCCAGGATGCTATCCTTGTGTGTGGTGTCTAAGATGCGACATTAGGTTTTGGAGCAAATCTCCCCTACGGTGTTACATTCTCCATTTGGCTTAGTTCATCTCTCCCGAGAGTGATACAGGCGGGAGAGATAGACCATCTTCTTAGAAAGTGAGTTTGACTGCTCCCTGGAAGATTCTGGCCCCGTACCCGTTCACGGTAGATGTGACCTGGCCAAAAGTTGAAGACACCAACGACGTACTTGATCCAGCGTAGCCGCTGCTGCCGGGAGCAGCAAAGTTTGGATGATTCAAGACATTGAAGGCCTCGATCCGAAGATTCAGCACCAATCTTTCATGCAGCGGGAAGGTGCGGCTCAAAGCACTATCCACCTGTAAGAACTTGGGGCCACGGTAGGCATTTCGCCCAGAGTTTCCAAACGTGCCCGTCGGATTCGCTGCAAAGGCGGAAAGGTTGATGTACTGCGCGTTGGTTGACTTTCCGCTCCTGATCTTCTGTCGTGTATACACTCCAGTCGGGTTGACTACATTTGGGCGGTCATTGTTGACAGCCGTGAGCGAGTTGTCCACTCCCGATACGACGGTGAACGGAGTGCCATCCGTAATGTGCATGAGAGGGGCGATCTCCCAATTGTTAACAGCCTGGGCCTTCCAGCCGGTCAAGGAGAAATGGCTCGATGCCACAACGGTGCTGTTGAAAACGTCTCTGTAATCAAATCCGCAACCCGCTCGCTCACCCTTTATATTGGCGGGATTCTGCATGGTTACACTAGAGATATCCCCACGGTTGTCGGAGATGTCAATGCAGTGCGACCAAGTGTAGTTGGCGAGAAAGACAAAACTCGAGGACAACCGATGCTGAATGGTCGTCACCATCCCGTTATAACTTGCATTTGCTCCAGAACTGATTAAAAACGAGCCGCTCCCGCCACCGCCGCCCGAATACTTCGGACCCTGCACCGCATTGGCAAGAGTCAGAGCGAAGCGCGAAGCGGTGTTACCAATTGTGGAACATGGGCCGCTGCCACATGTTCCCGGAATATAGACTGCCGGATTGAGAGGGTAACCATATGGATTGAAGCTTGTCTTATTCCCAATGTAGTCGATCTGGAATTGCCAGCCATGACCGAATTCCTGCTGCATGCTGGCGGTCCATTGCATCGTGTAGGGCGGGTGAAATTGTTGGGGCAACACGATGTATTGACCACTGTTCTGAAATACTGTGGCAGCTGTCGGCTTGAATGGCAGGGGGAACGGATTGTTGGGCGTCGTGCCGTTAGACCATGGACTGGCGAAGTTCAAAGGAACAGCCTCTGGAGTATTTGAAACCGTCTGGGCGAAGGGTGGATTAAAGTTTGTTTCCTGCCCGGTGAAGAGGTTTGGCTCGTCGTAGACCAGCGCCGCACCGACACGAAAGACCGTCTTACCGGTCCCAAAAGGATCCAAGGTGGCTCCGACACGTGGAGAGAATTGCCACGGTGAGTTTTTCGTAAATGCCTTCGGGACTCCCGGATCCCCATAATAGAAGCTTCCTGCGGGTGCATTCGGATATACCGTGCTGACGGCGTTGTTCAGGAACGCGCTCATGCTGAAAGTAGAACCCCGGCCAAAATAATCCGTGGGAAAGTACTCAGGGTCCCAGCGAACCCCTGCAGACAGCACAAGGTTTTTGGTGGCGTGGTAGGTATCCTGAATGTAAAGACTCGGAATCGCAGCACGCAATGCATTCTGTTGGGGCTTGCTCTGCACGAAGCTGTTCAGTGAACCGGTCAGAAAATCGAGGTTCGCATCCGCGCCAGTACCGCCTGTACTTGCCCCGTTCGGGCCTTTTTGACTGTAGATGCCGGTGAAGCCGAAGCTTCCATTCGAATCAAATATATTCGAGATGTTGAGCTGAGTCCGGGCATACTCTCCACCAAACGCAATCTGGTGCTTGCCACGAACCCAGTTGACATCGTCGGCGAAGGAGAAGGTGTTTACGTTGAAGTGGGCTGCGGCACATGTGCAGTTGTACGAACCCCACTTGTTACTCACTGCGACTATTAATCCTACGGGAACCGCCGTATACATGTTGAGACCAATCGTGGCCGGACTGATGCCGCCGGTTGCTGCGGGGCCACGGTTGTCACGCCGTCTCGTAGCCGTAGCATGGAACGAGTTCACCATATTTGAGGTGATAACGTAGGTCTCACCAAGCGTAAGCCCCTGAACACGCTCATAGTTGCCAGCCTGGTTGGTGATCAAAATGTTGGTTGGAGAATAAAATGCAGGACTCTGATAGCCATCAAGGAAATAACGGCCATACAGGCTGTTCTTCGGGCTAAGGGTCGAATCGACACGGGTGATGAACTCGTTCTCTGCCGTTTGTGACGGGATCGAATAGGATACAAGACCGCACGGGTCTGTTGTTGCAGGAAGATATTTTTGCAAGGCGAGCGCACTCGAAGAGAAAGTGGCTGGATTTATGTGATTACCGGCTAAGACTGCCCCTGTTTGCGGGTTCAAGAGTTGAATGGCGCTCGTCTGACAAGTGGGTCCGTCGGTAACCGAGAAATCGCCCACCAGATTCGCAGCCGTAGGTACGTACGACTTGGTTAAAGCCTGGCTCTGATCCGCTTTGGTGCGCTGGTATCCAGCGAAGAAAAACAGCTTGTCCTTGATGATTCTTCCGCCGAACGTGCCGCCGTACTGATTCTGGTGTAGCGTGTCCTTCGAGCTAGAGAAGAAGTTGGTCGCATCGATGAAGTTGTTGCGGATGAACTCAAAGGCCGACCCGTGCCACTGATTCGATCCTGAGCGGGTAACGACGTTGACCAGGCCGCCTGGGTGCAGACCACTTTGTGCACCCAGAGCGGTGGTTTCGACGCTGAACTGGGCTACTGCGTCCGGGAAGGGAAAAGGGAGATTGATGTTGGTCATGTAGTCGTTGTGGTCGCCACCATCCAATCTGTAGTCTGTGGCATTGCCTTGCCCTCCTCCGACAGAGACAACCACAGAGCTGTAAAAGGTCTTACTTCCCTGTTGGTCGTTGTTCTCATTCGCATTCACAGACCCCCCAGAGAGAGTGATGAGTGAAGTTACCTGCCGTCCGTTGAGAGGCAAGTCTGTGAGGGTCTTTTGGTCAATAGTCTGCTTGAACGAACTGTCTTCGGTCTGCAAGGCCAGACCACTTGCCTGGACCTCCACCTGCTGCTCCGTTCCACCGACAGTCATATTTACGTTAACAGCAATGCTGCTACCAACTTCAAGAACTATATTCGACTGGCGATAGTGCTTAAAACCGCGGGCCGCCACTTCCACGGTATAGGTTCCAATAGCAAGGTTTGGAAAGCTATAAAGACCACTTTCCCCCGCGCTTGCTGCATGTTTTACCTGGGTTGCTGTATTGGTGGCTGTGATCGCGGCATTTGGAATAACGGCTCCGGATGGGTCCGCGATCGTCCCCTGGATACTTCCTGTTCCCGCAGTCTGAGAGTTCCCTCGCAGCGACAGCAAAAACAATGTTATCCCGAAGATTGAGTTCAGCCAGCGGTGGCATTTCAGTGTGCGAATCGTAACATATGCATTCATCGGACCCTTCTTTACGTGTCTGAAAAGGGAAATCGTTGTGATTAGACAACTCATACCAGTAACTCTGACTGGTTTTTTAGCTGGGTCGGGCAACAGGCTGATCTACGATCTCTTCCGTTGCTTGATTCCAGTAAAGCCGCTTTCCACTCCAGTAGGACTGCGCAGCCATAATTGTCACAATGGCATGCGAGAAGCCGTGATCCACATTCGCATTTGGCGGATTTCGTGACTGCATGGATTTGAGCCAGTTCGTCACATGAACGACACTGTCATCCCCGGGGCCTCGAGAGTTAGGTGGCTCAGCACCAGGAACCGTTACGATCTCTTCTTGATCTGAAACCGGGCCAACTGCAGGTAGCTTGTCTATTTTTACGGATCCAGCATATTCATCTCGGCCACCTTCTCTACTGACCGAGAATAAGGACGCACCTTCGCCGCCGTAGTTGGCGATAGTACCGTCACGACCTTGAATCCTTGAGAAGGATCGGTAACTATTCCCGAAGACTGTTTTATAGGTATAGAGAAAACCCTTGGGATAGGTGACAGCCGCAACACAGGTATCCGGGTTTTGACGCCGATCTTTCCAGGTGAAGACACCGCCGTTAGCAACAACACTTTCTGGATACGCTTCGTCAGTCCAGAGATGCACCAAGTCGCTCCCATGGCTCATCCACTGATCGAAGATTCCCGAAGAGAAATCCTTATAAAGGCGGAACTCCAAATACACATGAGGATCGAAAGGGCGGTCAGGTTTACCTAGCAACCACCGCTTCCAGTCTGTGTCCTCCTCGCGAAGCTTCGACTTCTGGTCGAAAAGCAGCTTCTTCCACTCCATATTGCGATCCTGTTCCATTTGAGGGGAGATCCCGGTATCCATATTCACGAACCGCCAGCGCTCCTCATTTACGTTCCATTCCTGCTCGATATGTACGATATCGCCGATACGTCCGGACCGGATGATGTCTCGAACAGCTAGCTGGTACGGTTCGCTACGGTGCTGCGACCCTACTTGAACCATCTGCTTAGAAGCCTTTACCGTATCGCGGGCCTCTTTGGCTTCGGAGAGGACATTGGCAAAGGGCTTCTCTACGTAACAATCCTTGCCAGCTCGCACGACTTCAGTACACAACTTGGCATGCTGGAAGTCACCTGTAGCGATCATCACGCCATCGATATCCTTCCGGGTGAGCATCTCCTCGGAGTATTTGTAAGATTGCGGATCCAGATTGAAAGCTTCTTTTACTTGGGCAGCACGTCGCTCGCGGGCCAAACTCCAAATGTCACAAACAGCTACCGTCTCAACTTGTATTTCCTTGGAAGCCAACTGGACCATGTGCACATGACCATGACTGCGGCCGCCACAACCTAACTGAGCCAACCGGATACGATCATTCGCACCCAGCACCCGAGCGTAGGAACGAGCATCCATCCCCGCCAGAAGAATTGCGCCACCAGCTTGCTTCATAAATGTTCGGCGATCGGTTTCGAGATTTACCTTGTCACTCATAGCTTCTCTCCTTTATTCACAGTTGTGGCTCACAAACGCAGTTGTCCTTTGGGACAACATCCGGACCTAATTAACAAACTCATCTCCATCCAATTCAGCCGCTGAATCAATATCCAAATAAACAGTTACGTCTGGATGTGTACGGAGAATGCTCGAAGGGCATGTCGTTGCAATAGGTTCTTCGAGAGTGCGTCGCATAATCTTGGCCTTACGACTTCCTGGCACAGATACGATCAGCTTAGGTACACGAAATATCGTCGGAATGGTGAGGGTAATAGCTCTCTCTGGAACGTCCTGAAACCTCTTGAACCAACCTTCCGCCGCTTGCTGTTGTCTACAGACGGGGTCCAACTGCACGGTCTTCACATTCAGGGGATCAGAAAAATCGGCTGCTGAGGGATCATTGAAGGCCAAATGTCCATTCTCCCCGATTCCCAGTAAACATAGTTGGGGATCGGCTTCGCTTAGCTTTTCGGCATAGTCCTGGCATACCTGCCCCAAATTAGAATCGTTTCCATCAATCTCCCAGAATTCTTTCAATTTCACTTTCTGCGTCAACTTCTCGCGCAGATAGCGACGAAACGAGGCCGGGTGGTCCGTAGATATACCAACATATTCATCCAGATGAAAGCCGCAAACATTACTCCAGGGTAGATTTTCAATGCCGGTAAGCGCGTCAAGAGTATCGACCTGTGAGGCGCCCGTTGCAAAAATTACTCCGATAGAGTCACTAGCCAAGCCTCGCTCCTTCAATGCTTCTGCTGTGGCTTGCGCCGCGGCTGCGCCCGCTGCTTTACGGCTAGGATGAATCTCTAGCTTCATGGTTCCAACCTTGAAATGTTTTACTTCTATGACTTCACTGCTCATATAAATCCCTTCTTCGTTAATAAACTTCAAATATTGATTAGCAATGGAAACTGCATACCTTGTTCAATATCATGCCAAAAGTCATTAAGTTGCTTCAGTCCCGTATAAAACCTCTGAACAACCTCCTTATAAAACATTGGCTAAACATGAGTGTTTTTGACATGCCACCCGGAACCTAGGCGCAAGTTCATTTTTTCAATGAGAGTTAGGAAGAATTCCTGGAAACCATTTAATGGCATTGTCGTGATACAGCTTATGTAGGATAGGTTGAGGCAAGCCGAGGCCCTTAACCGTGTGGCCTCTGTAGACCAACCAGTCGGTGGTAGCAAGAAATCTCCAGTCAAACGCGTAGCTATTCTCCCAGCGTTGCACGGTCTCTGACGCTTTTGCCTCTGAAGAGAACCCGTTGTCTGTCGCGTAAATCAAGCGATCCTGGTATTTCTCAATGAAATGAATAATGTCCGGCCGAGAGTGCATGACGAAGTAAGGCATACGGGCCGCCATATCAACAGCAAAATTAGGATAGTGGTCAAGGTGTTGACTAAGTTGATTGAAGTCAGCTTCCATGCTGCCGAGATGGGCCCCCACTACCCTGAGATTTGGGTTCTCCTCTAATAGATGGTCACGAGCAAGAAGAATTGCTTCCTTCGACGGCGCATTAGCTTTCTTGTACATGTACCATTCCGGATGCGCCATATAGTAGGAATAGTCAGCCGCTGCAGGATTTGGCGCCTCCCATATAGTATTTGGGTCAGCAAGATGGGCAACCAATGTTCTATTGTGTGCTGCAATATCTTTGTAGATTGGTTCAAAGACGGGATTGTCCGGCATAATGTAGTTTCCCTTCGCATCCTTCACTTGTTCGCCGATGTTCTTCCATATCTTGACGGAGACGGCTCCCTGAACAAAATCATGATCGATGCGGGCAATAGCTGTTTGAGTAAAACCATGCTGTCGGTAGGGAAATGGATTGAAGGTCGAGCACAAAGTTGCATGGCCATCGCTTGCGCGAACGAATTGCCAAGCCTGCTCACTCTCCTTGTCTAAAGCTCCCTGGTCAGAATTGTGGGCTACAAGAATATCCAGAACGTGAATGTTGAGTTTTTGAAGGAAAGCAAAGAATTCAGGGGCGTTTTGGTAGATGTGAGTGTGGGTGTCGATGGGATTGAGAGCGGCGAACTGCTGAAGCTCCTGATCAGTAAAAGGGCCGGTTACCGGCGATCCTGCCACTGAAGTGGAGGTGGCGGTCAACGGTGTCGACTGTTGTTGCTTGCCGCATCCAATCGTAGTGAAGAGTAATACCAATGAACATACAATTTTCTTCATCTGTCACCTCTGAGGATCGATTTACGCAAATTCGACACTTTTTGATAGCCTTCGTCTTTTCATTTCGCGACCAGAAAAACTCCAGAGTCCCGCACGCAAAACCTTATTTAGGGCGGGAAATAGCCCCGTGCCCCATTGAGCCATAAGGACTAATGCGCATCGCCAACAATTCCAGGAAACCACTTCACTGCATTGTCGTGATACAGCTTATGTAGGATGGGTTGAGGCAGACCGAGCCCCAGAACTAAATGTCCTCTGTAGATCAACCACTCAGTGGTAGCGAGAAAACGCCAGTCCAGTGCATAAGAATTTTCCCAGGATTTGATCCTTTCCGTTTCATGCTCGCCAGGAAAGATCTCCAGATCCGTCGCATAAATCAGTCGGTCTTGATATTTTTTGATGAAGGGCAGAAGAAAGCTTCGTGGCTGAATTACCAGATAATCCATACGTGCCGCCAAATCCACAGCGAAGTTAGGATACTTGTCCAGATGGTCCCCCAGTTCACCGAAGTCCGCCTCCATACTTCCCAAATGGGCTCCAACCACCCTGAGGTTCGGATTTGCTTCTAATACATGGTCGCGGGCGCGGAGAATTTCCGGCTTCGACGGCGCATCGGACCTTCTGTACATGTAAAACCCGGGATTGTTGATATACCCTGTATAGTCGGGAGCAGCGGGGTTCGGAGCTTCAAATACCGTGGTCGGATCCGCTACGTGAGCGATCAACGTCTTATTGTGTGCAGCAATATCGTCATAGATCGGCTTGAATATCGGGTCGTCAGGAAGGACATATTTACCCTTTTTGTTTTTCACTTCCTCGCCGATGTTTTTCCAATTTTTTAAGGCTACGGCTCCCCGATCAAAATCTTCGTTGATTTGAAGGATTGCCTCTTTTGTGAAATTAGGCTCCTTCAGCTTGAAGGGATCAAAGGTGGTACAGAAAGATACGGATCCATCGCTGGCATTCACGATGCCCCAAGTATCTTTGCGTTCTTTCGTCTTGACCTCAGTCGTTGTGCCCGTATCCGCTTGAGTCGCCGTGACAGCAGCGGAGGGAATCACTGCTCCGGTAGGGTCAGTCACGGTACCTGATATCGCGCCCAGCCCCTGACCCAACAGAGGAGGCGTAATCGCCGCCAAAATAAGAAATAGTACGAAAACATACGGAGTTCGCTTCGTCACGGAACTTTTATAGGTATTTTTCAACGGTATTTATAGCCTCCGTAGATGTCATCTTCCGAAACGCTGTGCAGCTCTACAGACCCTGGCCTGTCGGCCTAGAGAATGGGATTAGTTGAGCGATGTAATGCTTGATACGCCGCTTGAGGTATTAGTGTCAAGAATATTTTCACGTTTTGTGAAATATTTTCCCTAGATGCGTGAACATTGATTGGGGTGATTGCATGATTGGTTCGGCACAAGGGCTCCCCGCAGGTTTGTTATGAGCGCACGAGGACGACTTTGCGCATGGCGACCTTCTCAATTACGAATAAACATAACTCGCTAAAAAATAAGAGGGTTACTTAGATAATTGGGAGTCGTAAGGCGTTTCGTGAAACTCATATTTGAACCCACTACAACGGCCTCGGACTTCCAATAAGGCAGACATCTGACTTAGTCGAAGCTAATAGCACCCAAGCAACGGCATCAAATCACTACTCTTCAGATTCAATTTCCTCCTTTATTGGGGAAATTTTCTCGACAGTGTATACTTTACCCTGAAAGACGTAAGGAACACATCAGAAACGAATTTCCGACAGGAATCGATTAGCCGGATGAAGAACGCAGCCTCTCCTAAGCCGCCTCTGGAGCCGACTCCGAAGACCAAAACTGGCCTTCGAGAGATCGCGGCTACTGCGAAGGTCAGCATTGCCACCGTGTCACGGGTGTTGAACGGAAGCAATCGAGTCGACCCGGCTATTCAAAAGGCAGTCTTGAACGCGGCGGCCACGCTGAATGTCGATCTCTCCCAGCGGAACAAGACCAAAGCCCTAGCCTTTCTTCTCAGCAATCGTGCGATGCTGCACGCATTTCACTCGCGTGTCCTGCAAGGTGCGGAGACATGCTGCGCCGCCAATGGGTGGGACATGGTCTTCCTTTCGTTCAACTATTCATCCAACGCGCATTGGAACGAGCTGCATCTGCCCAGAGTAGTGCAGCGCCGCGACGTCGTCCGGGCAGTCATTCTAGCTGGCACCAACTCCACGAATCTGATCGAGCTCCTGGACAACAAAGGCATCCCCTTTGTTGTTCTGGGCAACAACGTCATCGGGGAGCCGCAGGACCTGAAGAACGACGTCATCTTCTCCGACGAGACCCAGGGCGGCCAAGACGTCACCCGCTATCTGCTTGGTCTCGGCCACCGTCACATCGGCTTTGTCGGCAACACCCGCCTGCCATGGTTTGCACGATGCTTTGCGGGCTACCGCCGCGCCATGGACGAGGCGGGCGTCGCCCCGGTTCACAGCAGCATCGACTCTGAGGACGACACCGAAATCGGATACCTCGGCACCAAGTCCCTGCTGGCCCGCGGCGAACCCCTCACCGCCATCTTCGCTGGCAACGACCAGACCGCGCACGGCGTCTACAAAGCGATACGCGACAGCGGTCTCAGAATCCCAGACGACATCAGCGTTGCTGGCTGCGACGACACTGTCGGCGCATGGCTCTACCCCGGGCTGACCACGATCCGCGAGTTTCCTGAGCAGTTAGGAAAGCAAATGGTAGAGATGATTCTCAATCGCATCGCCAAACCAGATCAAGCCCCGCAGCGCATCACAATTCCTACGGAATTAATCAAGAGAGATTCGTGCCACTCGATCTCTACCTCTCAACATATGCGTTTCGATGAAGCGCCGCAAAGGGTGACGATCGGGTGACCATCCACTCGTAACGCCAGGGCGGAGGATCTCCCAGCCCTAAGGTGTCGGGCAGGCTTCCCCGTTGATGGTTGGGCAGCGCGGATCTTCAGGAGGGGAGGTGACACATTGCGAGTTGGAATAGTTGGAACGGGAGCGATCGCCTCCAAACATGCACAGGCCTATAGGAATATTGGATATGAGATTACAGTGTGCACGAATGCCACCGCTGTAACCGGGCAGAAGTTTTCTAATGCGACTGGCGCAGAGTTTGTCCCAACGGTTGAGCAACTCTGTCGACATCCACATTTGGACTACGTTGATGTATGTACGCTGCCGGGCTACCGGCTGCCGGTTGTTGAACTGTGCGCTATAAGTAAAAAACATGTGCTTGTACAGAAACCGATCGCGATAAACCTGGAGACTGCCGAGCGGATGGTCGTTCTTGCTCGTGACGCCGGTATTCAACTAGGAGTCGTGAGCCAGCATCGCTTCGACGACTCGGTGCTGTTTTTGAAGCAGGCCATATCCGATGGGCGGCTGGGGAAGATTTTGCAGGCTGACGCGTATGTAAAGTGGTATCGATCTGCGGAATACTACAGCAGGCCGGTCAAAGGAAGTTGGGCCGGCGAGGGTGGCGGGGCACTGATCAATCAAGGAATCCATCAGATTGATCTGCTGTTATACCTGATCGGCGGGGTGGATGAGGTCTTTGCATATTGGCAACTTGGAGCCTTGCATCAGATTGAATCCGAAGACTCGATAAGTGCTCTGCTTCACTATCGCTCTGGAGCCACGGGTGTAATTCAGGCTTCGACATCGTTATGGCCGGGGTACCCTGAAAGACTCGAGATCCATGGGACGAAGGGGACTGCCATCATCACCGGCGACAAACTAACAACGTGGGATGTTCAGGATGACTCTGGCTATGCTGCCCCGATAGCACGACAGGGTGCTTCCGGGTCGTCGGATCCGATGACGATCTCTTTAGCGCCTTTCGAGCGACAGTTTTTAGATTTTGGAGAAGCCTGTAAAGCGGGACATGCCCCGTCGTGCTCTGCGATGGATGGGTTCCGGGCGCTGCAATTAGTGAGAAGCATCTACACATCTTGTCTTGAAAAGAGGAAGCTGCAGATCGCTCCGGTCACGTTTTAGGAATAACTGAGGGGCAGCATAGTTTGAGTGTGGCTATCCTCGAAGGCACTGGAGTAGCTTTCACCGGAATACCATCCACGATGGTCAGCGAACGAAAGCACCTTCCATTCTTGCGGCCCTCTTTCGGAGTAGGCCGACTTTCACTACCACACGCTTGTTGGTGACGGCCATCTCTCTGGCGTTCCGGGAGACGACGGCCAAAAGCGATGACAAAGCACCGTTCCGGAGGTTACTTCGTCAGCCATGATGCACCTCTTTCCATTCTTTTCGACGTTTGCAGGCAACTATCGGTTCGAGTAACTAACACGCATTTATCGCGGAGTCAGCCCCGTCCAGATAACGAGCGGATTCCGCGTCCAGGTACACCGTGACATCCGGATGTGTGCGCAGGATGGTCGCAGGGCATTCCGTGGAGATGGGATCCTCCAATGTACGCCGCATAATCTCCGCTTTGCGGTCTCCGGGTACTGAGACGATCAACTTCGGCACACGAAATACGGTCGGAATCGTCAGAGTAATGGCGTCGGCCGCGACCTCATCCACTCTCGTAAACCAACCCTCTGCGGCCTGCTGCTGTCGACACATCTCATCGAGATGCACTACCTTCACCTCTCGAGGATCAGTGAAGTCGGCGACTGCGGGGTCGTTGAATGCGAGGTGGCCGTTCTCTCCGATCCCAAGCAAGCATATCTGTGGATCGACGAAGCGAACGGTTTCGGCGTAGGCGACACAAGTCTGTTCCGGATCGGGCGCGCTCCCATCGATCTCGAAGAACTCCTTCATCGATACCTTATGCGTGAGTCGCTCGCGCAGATAGCGGCGAAACGATGCAGGATGATCCACGGAGATGCCCACGTACTCATCCAGATGAACGCCGCGAACTTTGTGCCAGGCAAGCTCCTTCATACCGGTCAGCGCATCCAGCATATCGAGTTGCGAGGCTCCCGTTGCGAAGATCATTCCGATGAAGTCCTGCGTCTGCTCTAGCTCCGCCATTGCCAGCGCGGTAGCTCGCGCAGCAGCTATTCCAGCCATCTTGCTGCTGGGATAAATCTCTATCTTCATTGTGCCGATCTTGAGGTGTTTCGCTTCGGCATTCTCTGTAGTCATTGTGACGATCCTTCTCTGTGAGTACATTCACTGCTGGTTAAACGGCGTCGACAGGCGTCTAAGCCGCATTTTCTCTTCGGTCGCGTAGATGGCCTTGCCACCTGAGGCGCAGGAGCATCTTGCAGCAAGCAATCCGTAGCCGGTGCAAACGATGTCCCCATGAATACGTATGCGTTTCGGAGTTGTCAAGAGAATTTTCTCCATAACGATGAAAATTTCAGAAATATGGAGAATTTTTCTATTACATTGAAGTTTTAACCGTGCGCCGTCTGATCGTTTCCGGCGAAGATCGCAGTGATCGGTACTCCGCGAGCGAGCAAAGATTTCGTGCCAAGGTAGCCGACCTCTGCATCATCCTCGGAGTCGATACTGCTCGAGATCGGGGCAAGCCCCGCAGCCTCCATTGCGCGGGAGTATCCCGCAAAGCATCGCGCAAACCACGGCAGACGGATATTGCCGACAAATCCGATAGAGCGATGTCCAAGCCACAGCAGATAGCGTGTCATGTCATGGCCGCCCTGGGTTTCGTCTGAAAAGATAACGTCGTTCTTCAACTCATTCGGATTACCGATTACGTTGTTGCCCAGAACGACGTAGGGGATGCTCTTATGGTCCAGCAGCTCGATCAGGTTCGTGGAGTTAGTTCCCGCCAGAATGACAGCCCGAACGATGTCGCGACGCTGAATTAGCTTGGGAAGATGCAATTCGTTCCAATGTGCGGTCGGCGAATAATTGAAGGAGAGAAACACCATATCCCACCCATTGGCGGTGCAGCACGCCTCTGCCCCTTGCAGGACTCGCGAGTGAAGTGCGTGAAGCATCGCGCGATTACTTAGCAGAAAAGCCAGCGCCTTGGTTTTGTTCCTCTGGGATAGATCAACGTTCAGCTTAGCTGCGGCATGTAAAACCGCCTTTTGGATCGCCGGGTCGACCCGGTTGCTGCCATTCAACACTCTGGAGACGGTGGCCATGCTGACATTTGCCGTGGCGGCGATTTCACGAAGACCGGTCTTCGCCTTGGGGCTTGGTTTCTGATTCGTCTTGGAAGTGGTTACATTCTTCATACGAGTGGGGAAAATCCTGTGGCAGTACTTCACCAAAAAACACTATACATTGCTCGGAAAATTTTCAGATGAGAATGGTTTCTGAAGTGTGAGGATCGCCGCCTCTCGTGGTACCCACTAGCTCTTCTCTTGGTTTGGCCTCCTCGGTCCAAATAACTTCTTGAACATGCGCGTTGAGAGGATGACAGAAATCGAGCGGCCATAATCAGGCCGCTATCCAAGAGTGCATCTGTCTGTTCCGCCGTGAAAGTCTTGGTTTCACGATAGCGATTTTCCGACCGAAGGTTGTTCTGCTTTCACGTTTGTGAGGATATTTTTCACGTTTCTGTGAAAATCTTCTTGACATCAAGGCCTAAAACAAACTATCAACCATTACACCGGTTCGATGGTTCCCATCGCTAGACCCACAAATCCAGGGGGCTGTATGGCTGCTCCCGCTTTGCAGTGGATGGCTACGAGGCTATAACGTGAAAAAAAGATTATCGTGGAAGCAAATTTCCCGTGCGTTTGTACTATCTGTGATCCTGGTATCGATCAGGCTTCCGATGTTGGGGCAGGGACTCGGTTCGATTTCGGGTACCGTCACCGATCCAAGCGGCGCGGTTATCCCTTCCTCTACCGTTACGGCGACGCAGTCGAATACCGGAGCCACGACTGAGGTGAAGACGAATGAGCACGGTTCCTTCGTCTTTCCATCGCTACCTCCGGCGAGTTACTCCATCTCTGTTGTCGTCACGGGTTTCAAGAAGTTTGAAGTCAAGGGGGTCGTCCTTCAGGCAGATCAGTCTGAGCTTGTTAACGCCGTTCTCCAACTGGGTGAAACCTCGCAGACTGTCTCGGTTGCAGCTAACTCAATACAAGTTGATACCAGCACCAGCACCGTCTCTCAGGTCATCGATCAGGGAAGGGTCAACGATCTACCTTTGAATGGAAGGAATGCGGCGCAACTCGTGACCCTTGTGGCCGGCGTCGTCTTGGCTCCTGTCGACAACTCCGATCAGGGGCCGACGAAGACATTTCCCACGGCCGTCACCGCAGCCATCAATGGCTCCCGCGCTGCAGATACCGCCTACATGCTAGACGGTGGCAATAACATCGACGAGTACACGAACGTAAACCAGCCCTTTCCGTTCCCGGATGCACTGCAGGAGTTCAGCGTGCAGACGAGCAACTACAACGCGGAGTACGGACAAAACGCCGGCGGCGTAGTGAACATCGTCACGAAGTCGGGAGGAAACGCATTCCACGGCGATCTCTTTGAATTTGTGAGGAATCGTGTCTTCAATGCACGAAACTATTTCTCGCCGACCGTCGACCCACTCAAGCGTAATCAATTTGGCGGAACTGTAGGCGGCCCTGTCGTCATTCCACACTTGCTTAGCGGGAAACATACCTTCTTCTTTGTCGGCTATCAGAAGACGATTATTCGCGATCAGCAGGGCGGGAAAAGTTCTTTCGCTCCTACGCAAGCAAACTTGGCTGGTGACTTCAGCGCGGAGTTGAGCGCGACTGACCCAGCGAATCCGCTAGGAAAAGCAATTCAGATCGTCAATCCATTTACGGGCGTTCCGTATCCGAATAATCAGATCAACCCCGCTGCCTTCGATCCTGCGGCAGTTGCTTTGACCAAATTCTTTCCTCCTGTGACCGGTAATGGTCTTGTGTACTACCAGAATCCCATTGCCCAGGGGTACGACGAAGTCGTCGCGCGTGTTGATCACGATCTCCGCGCCGGAGATCACCTCTTCGCCCACTACTATCAAAATCATTTCACCAACGCAGGTGTTCTCAACCCGTCAAATCTATTCACCTATGCGGACTTCGCTGACATCCGCGTCCAGAGTGCTCTCATCTCAGAGACACACACTTTCAGCAGCAACCTCTTGAACAATCTGATCGTGAATTATTCTCGCGAAGTTTCGACGCGTGGACCGCTCGCGAATGCTCCAAGCGTGGCTGACCTGGGGGTCAATATCTACCAGCCGCCGGACAAGGCTATCGTCGGTATCGCCGCGACAGGTTTCTTCTCGCTGGGCGATAACGCACACGCGGTCTTTCAAAGGAATAACTACACACTGGTCAACGATCTGCACTGGGTCAAGGGAAACCACAATATCGCCTTCGGGGTTCACGCCGAGCTGAGCAAGGTGGATATCGATAGCCAGTTCAATCAACCGGGCTCTTTCACCTTCAACGCGAACAATACCAATTACGCACTGGCAAGTTTCCTGCTTGGCTATCTATATACCTTCCAACAGGGAGCAGGTCAGTACTTCAATGATCGGAATCAATTTTACGGATTTTATGCGCAGGATAGCTGGAAGGTCTCCCGCCGTCTGACCTTGAACTATGGCTTGCGCTACGAACCCTTTACACCCTGGAAAGAACTGAAGAATCGCGTCGAACTTTTCAGTCCCTCAGCGTACGCTGCAGGCCGTGTTTCGACGGTCTATACTAATGCGCCTGCGGGAATCCTGTTTCCAGGCGATCAAGGTGTACCCACGCGCGGCGTCGGTTCGGTCTATACCAACTTTATGCCGCGTGTCGGCTTTGCTTACGATCTCTTCGGAGACGGAAAGACCAGTATTCGTGGTGGTAGCGGCCTCTTTTACGACACTCGTCAACCTGCTATCAGCAATAGCATTCCCTCCGAGATCAGCCCCTTTTCGCTCTCAGTCTCTCTCACCAATCCGCAGGGAACCTTCAGCAACCCATACGCCGGAATCGTTGATCCCTTCCCGACGCCAGTTCCGCCTCCGACAAACGTCGTCTTTCCTTCTCCCGTTCAAGTCAACACCTATGACACTTCTGGAAAGTTTCAAGTTCCATTGGTCTATGACTGGAACCTTGTCGTTGAACAGCAACTTACCAAGAGTCTTGTCTCGAGAATCGGTTATGTCGGAGCGCATGCCAGCCATCTCTTTGTCGAACAGCAACTCAACCCGGCAAGTTACATCCCAGGCAGCAAGCTGGGTACCGACCAACGGCGACACTATCCTGGTTACACCAACATCGGCGAACAGAGCATGAGCGGTAACGAAGGCTATCACTCTTTGCAACTGACGCTCCAGCAGCGCGTGTCGAAGGGCTTGAGTGTGATGGCGAACTACACCTTTTCCAAGGCGCTGGATACGTTGCCGTATCTAACTCTCAATACAACTCCGTCCTCCGGTCCTGGCGCGCCCTATGTATTTCCCATTTATCAAACGAATTACAAATCGTTGGATAGAGGCCCTTCAGACTTTGATCGACGCAGCGTATTCTCGGGTTCCTATCTGTGGTCATTCCCCAAACTTGATCGAGGTGCCTTCATTCTGCGCGCAGTCGTCAACGGCTGGCAAACGACGGGAATCTTCCAAATAGAGAGTGGTCCGCCTTTGACCCTTACGGCCGGTCAGGATATCTCACAGACTGGTTTGCTGCAGGACCGCGCACAGTACAACGGCCAGAGTGCTTATGGGGCCGGAGCATGCCATACGACGGCCGCGTGCAAGAACTACCTCAACCCCTCTGCATTTGCCCTGCCCGCGATCGGCGGCTTCGGCAACATGGCCAAGGGATCGCTCCGTGCTCCAGGCTACTTCGACTGGGACGCTGGTTTACTTCGAAACTTCAATCTGCATAGAGAAGCACTACGCATGGAGTTTCGCGCCGAGTTCTTCAACATAATCAACCACACCAATTTTGCCGCGCCGATCAGCGCTGTAAGCTCCGCTGGCTTTGGTTCGATCACAAGTTCTAATGATCCAAGGATTGGGCAACTCTCGGCGAAACTCATCTTCTAATATCCGCTACATCGATCGATGGATCAAAAAGGACCAACGGACGGTTATGAATAAAGTCATTCTTTATGCCGCACTTGTTACTGCAATTCCAGTATCGGGCCAGGACCGCCAGCCACAGCTTCCTCTTATCTCAGTGAACAGCCAGGCATCAGTAAGCCATCCCTTCTCCGATCAGGAACTCAAACAGTTCCGTGCGCTTGAACCGATCGATACGCACACACACGCCTATGTCAACAAGCCGGAGTTTCAAAATCTGCTCAAGAGGTTGAATGTACGCATTGTCGATATCATCCTGGTCGATGACCAGGAGAAGATCGACGAATGGAGCAACTTACCTAAAGAGCGTAAAGATACTTGGAATATTGTTGATGCAAGCAATGGGTCAGTTTTTTTCTGTACGACCTTTGACCCTTTCCAAGCAAATGGCCAGAGTTTCCAGGAGAATACACTTCTCGAAATTAATCAGGATTTCGATCGTGGCGCGGTTGCTCTCAAAATTTGGAAGAACATCGGTGAAGAGGTCAAGAACAAAGATGGCAAATACATTCTGCCCGATGATCCGATGTTCAATCCCATCTATGACGACATCGCGGCACACGGTAAAACCTTGATCGCCCACGTGGCCGATCCTACTACAGTGTTTGAGGCTCCCAACCCCGCGGCTCCGGACTACACGGGATACATGAACAACCCAGGCTTCTACATGTACAGAAAGCCTGAGGCCCCCTCAAAACAGCAGATTCTTCTTGCCCGCGACCACATTCTGGAACAGCATCCCAACCTACGTGTCGTCGGTGCCCACCTCGGAAGCATGGAAGCCGACTTCGGCCAGCTTGCCGATCACTTCGATCGATATCCTAACTTCGCTGTCGACATCGCAGCACGCATGGACTATCTCGTGATTCAGCCACGAGGATTCCTCATCCCCTTCATCAACAAGTATCAAGACCGGTTGATCTACGGAACCGATCTTGAAATCTTTCCGGGCAAGAACGACCTAGAACGACTCAAATCCTGGGAGAATTCCTATGCCATCGACTGGCGCTTCCTCGCCACAAAGGAGTGGTTGATCTACCGGGGACATATCGTTCAGGGACTTGGATTGCCTGAACCTATCCTGCGCAAGATCTATCACGATAACGCCGTAAAGTGGTTTCCCGGCATCTCCAGTAAAGTCCAGTAGTTCTATCTCAACGCTCAGACTGCGAAACAGCACATTCAGAGTGGCAGATGAAACAAGTAATTCTTTCATTATCGATATCGGCACTCGTAATTACGGGATGCAATAAGCAATCAGCATCATCGACGACGGCTACCTCATCGACGACGGCGAACGCTACGGTCACTGGACCGTTCAGCGATCAAGAGCTAGCGCAGTTTGCCGCGCTCAATCCTATTGACACCCACACCCATCTATATCAAAGTGCGCCTGCCTTTATGGCGATGCTCAAGAGATTGAACCTGCACGTCATCGATATTCTGGTAACTCACACTCCAGATCAGAAAGAACTTGATACCGAAAAATCACAGGCGATCCAATTTGTTCGTTTCAGCGAAGGCCATGCGATCTTATGCACAACCTTCAATCCATTTCCGTACGCTCAGCCCGGCTTTTCTCGGAAGGTCATCGCTGAGAACAACCAGGACTTCGATCATGGAACCATTGCTGTCAAGATATGGAAGAACATCGGCGAACAGGTAAAAAATGCGAAGGGGGATTATGTCATGCCGGACGATCCTGTCTTCGAGCCTATCTATCAAGATATCGCAGCGCACAATAAGACGCTGATCGCTCACGTCGCTGATCCGAACACTATATGGGAGGCGCCGAATCAGGCAGCAGCCGACTACTCCTATTACACCGAGCATCCTGAGTGGTATATGTACAACCGGCCAAAAGCTCCTTCGAAAGAAGCAATCCTTGTAGCCCGTGACCATGTGCTGGAAAAGAATCCAAAGCTCCGCGTGGTTGGTGCACATCTTGGCAGCATGGAAGCTGACTTCGCACAGCTTTCCGGGCATCTGGACCAGTATCCTAATTTTGCTGTCGACATCGCAGCTCGCATGCCCTACATCGTGAGGCAGCCACGCGCGGACATCATCAACTTCATCAACAAATATCAGGACCGATTGATCTATGCGACCGACAACGGCCTCGCCGTCAACGCAAATGCTGCGGAGGTAGCCCAACGTCTGGAGAAGAGTTATGCCTTTGACTGGCGATTCTTCGCCACGAACGATACCCTCGAATACAGGGGACATACGGTACAAGGCCTGGCTTTACCGCTGCCAATTCTCCAGAAGCTCTACCATCAGAATGCCGTCAAGTGGTTTCCGGGTGTTATCCCAGACTCTCACTAGAGTCTGTTTGCTTGGATCAATTTAACGCAGAGTGGCAAGAGCTTGGACAGATCAGAGTTCGGGCCAAATCAGTTTTGGTAAGGGGCATGCGATCCATGAAAACCTCCACACCGCTCATCTCAGGGTGCACCTTCGCCGCGAAGAGCAAACAGATTCTCCCCATTGCGGATCGCCGCTTGCGATGGATCACCAGCATTGCGCTCTTCTTTGTCGTGAACCTCGGGGCCGGCTCCGCGTCGGCTCAGGGATTCGGCACGATCGTCGGTACCGTCACCGACAGCTCCGGCGCCGTGCTTCCCGACGCGGATGTCAGAGTCGTCAACGAAGGAACTCAGCTCGCGCGTGAGGTCAAATCGAATGGTCAGGGGTATTACGTCATCCCTTCTCTCGACCCCGCCATCTACACCCTGACGATCCAGGCCAGCGGCTTCAGCTCCTTCAAGAAGACCGGCATCACCCTCCTTGCCGATCAGAGTTTGACCATCGGTGCCCCGCTGACGATCGGTAGCGAGAAGCAGGTCGTCTCCGTGGAGTCGAACCCCGTCGAGGTCAATACCTCGACCTCCGTGCTCAGCCAAGTGGTTGAGCAGAAGCGCATCGTCGACCTGCCCATCAATGGCCGAAATCCCGTCTCGCTCGCACTTCTTGTGCCCGGCGCCACGGTCGGCTCGTCTTCGAGCATCGATCAGGGTGTCACCAAGACGTTTCCCGCCGCAATCACCATCTCGTTCAACGGCTCGCGCTCGAACCAGACCAGCTTCAACATGGATGGCAGTAGCAACAACGACACTTACACCAACGTGAACATGCCGTTTCCCTTCCCTGATGCGCTCCAGGAGTTCAGCGTGCAGAGCAGCAACTACAGCGCTCGCTATGGCGGAAACTCCGGCGCGGTGATCAACGCCATTACGAAGTCGGGCAACAATGGCATTCACGGCGACCTGTTCGAATTCGTCCGCAACGCCGTCTTCAACGCGCGCAACTACTTTGCGCCAACACGGGATCAACTCAAGCGCAACCAGTTCGGCGGCACCGTCGGCGGCCCCATCGTCATTCCTCACTTCTACAATGGGAAGGATAAGACCTTCTTCTTCTTCGGCTACCAGCAGACCCAGATCCGGAACATCCAGAATGGCAACCAGGCCTACGTGCCCACGCCCGCGGAACTGAACGGTGACTTCTCGTCGCTGCTGAGCGCGGCCAACCCGAACAATCCCTTCGGGAAGGCCTACCAGATCATCAATCCCACCACGAAGGTCCCCTACACCAACAATCAGATCCCGGTCAGCCAGTTCGATCCCGCCGCGGTCGCCTTTACTAAATACCTTCCGCTGGCTTCAGCCGATCCCGGCACGGGTCGCGTCATCTACGGCATCCCGCTGTCGCAGTCCTTCAACGAATACATCGGGCGGGCCGACCATTCGATTACAAGCAAGGATCGCCTCGCGCTCCGCTACTACATCGACAAGTTCAATAACGGTCAGTTCCTCGATCCGGCCAACTATCTCAGCGAGGTCAGTCCTACCCAGACCTACGCGCATAACGCCCTCGTCTCAGAGACGCACGTCTTCTCTCCCAACGCGCTCAACGATGTGCGTGTTACTTTTTCGCGTGTCACCTCCAACACTGGTCCCCCGACAAACCAGATCAACTACAGTAATCTCGGTCTGAACATTTATCAGCCACCCGGGACTCCATTTCTGGGAACCATCACGGTCGGCGGCTACTTCGCCACCAGCGGCACGAACTTCCCGCTCTTCATCTACCGTGACAACTACTTCCTCTCCGATGACTTCACCTTCGTTCATGGCCGTCATTCGATGGTCTTCGGCGGAAGCGCGGTGCGCGGGCAGGTTCTCCTTCGCGACCAGTTCCAGGCTGCCGGAAACTTCGGCTTTACCGCGGACAGCACAAACAATGCGCTCTCGGGCTATCTGCTCGGCAGCATCCGTACCTTCATTCAGGGAGCGGGCGAGACCAAGGACAACGTCGACCACGTCTTCTCCCTCTACGCGCAGGATGACTTCCACGCCACGAGCCGCCTGACCCTCAACTTCGGCCTTCGCTGGGAACCCTTCCAGCCGTGGACGGAGACCAAGGGCCGCGTCGAACAGTTCAACGCCGCCAACTACGCCTCCGGCGTTCGTTCCACGCAGTTCCCCAACGCCCCCGCCGGTCTGCTCTTTCCCGGCGATGCCAACTTCCCGCATAACGGCGTCAATCCCTCCTTTGCCGTCTTCGCTCCCCGCTTCGGCTTCGCCTGGGATGTCTTCGGCAACGGAAAGACCAGCATCCGCGGCGCCTTCGGCTCCTTCCACGATTCGCAGCAGGCGGGCATCGCCAACAATCGTTTCGTGGACGTCACCCCATTCAGCCCTCAGGTCAGCGTGACGACGCCAGTCGGCAAGTTCAGCAATCCTTACCTCGGCCTGATCGATCCCTTCCCAGCCCCCGCCGTGCCTCCCTCCACGACGCTCTTCACGGCGCCCGTCCTTGTGGTTACCTACAATGCGGCGAACAACTCGGTGCTCCCTGTGCCCACAACGTATAACTTCAACCTGAGTGTCGAGCGGCAGTTCGCCGGTGGAGTCCTTGTCCGAGCAAGCTACGTCGGCGGACTCTCGCGCCACGTCTACGAAGGCGTCGAGCTCAACCCCGCCGTCTACACGCCCGGCAGCACGCTTTCCACCGACGCCCGCCGCGCCTTCGTCGGCTACGGAAGCATCGCGCAGGTTACCGACGATGCCGTCAGCTCCTACAACGCCGTTCAACTCACCGCGCAGCGGCGGCTCAAGAGTTTGACGGTTCTCGCCAACTACACCTACTCCAAATCGCTCGACGACGTTCCCTACCTTCAGACCAACACCAACGCGAGCGCAAGCAACAACTCCCCCATGCCGTATGGCTCGCTGCTGCGTCATCAGTTCGACTATGGCCCGTCGGACTACGATCGCCGCAACATCGCCGTGCTCTCCTACGTCTACGACTTCCCCACCCTGTCCGATCGTGGAGCGCTTCTTCACACCATGGCAGGCGGCTGGGAGACGACCGGCATCGTCCGCTATTTGTCGGGCGCGCCCTTCACCGTGCTCGCCGGTTCCGACCGCTCCCAGACAGGGCTCAACACCGACCGCGCGTTCGTCCCGCAGGGATCGAAACTCTACTCCAGCGGCGGCTGCCTCACCGCACCGTGCGTTGGCTTCCTCAACCAGTCCGCCTACACCATCCCCGTGCTCGGCACCTACGGCAATCTCGGCAAGGACAGCCTCTTCGGGCCTTCCGCCGTCAACTGGGATGTCGGCCTGCTCAAGAACATCCCGCTCGGCAGCGAACGTTTCCGCCTCCAGTTCCACGCCGAGTTCTTCAACGTGGTCAACAAGACCAACCTCAACAATCCGGTTGCCACGATCAGCAGCGCGGGCTTCGGCACCATCACCAGTTCCACGGACCCGCGGATCGGCCAACTCGCATTGAAGCTCAACTTCTAGAGCGGATTCAAGGTTGCTGCACCCTGTAATTGCAGAGTCTGAACCATGCTGTGGCGTTGTGGGCGTTGATCCTGGGCAAAGCTTCTGTGATGGCCTGGTCGAGCTCTTTGGGGTCGCGTG
>Ga0193743_1000288_pt1 | contig 39820 bp, 37 predicted proteins | sample L2c2metaG_FD_143038 | JGI IMG/M metagenome (GOLD analysis project Ga0193743, IMG submission 143038) | Soil microbial communities from a riparian zone of the East river system, Colorado, United States - L2c2 | ecosystem: Environmental > Terrestrial > Soil > Riparian zone | place: USA: East River... | reverse complement strand
GGTCTTTGAGTACACGTGGAGGTTCCAGGTTCTCCACCGCGCGGATCTCCGCACGTAGCCTGGCCGGCCAGTTCCTGGTCTTCCAGTTGCTGGTGGTGTTCGTGGTGCTGGGTGCGGTCGCCGCGGTCTCCGTCACCCAGTCCAACCAGGAGTTCCGTGAGGTGCGCGGCCAACGGATGATCGCGGTCGCCGAGAACCTCTCCTCGACGCCGATCGTCCGCGAGCGCTACGCCGATCCGTTCGCCGCCCAGGTGCTGGCGCCCGACGTGGACCGCGCGGTCTCGTTGTCGGGTGCAGGCCTGGTCGAGATCCTCGCCCCGGACGGCCTCGTCCGGGTGTCGTCGGACCCGTCACGCGTTGGCGCACGGGCCGACTTCGGCCGCAGCCGGGTGACTGAGGGCCGGGCCTGGTCCGGCGATCTCGACGTGGACGGCGCGCACTCACTCGTCGGACAGGTGCCGATCCTGTCCACCGACGGCGCGGTGCTCGCCGTCGTCTCGGTCAGCGAGCCCTATCCGTCGACGTGGCAACTGCTCAGCGGCGCAGGCGAACGCCTTCTGGTGTATCTCGGGCTCGGCGCCGCACTCGGCGTGCTGGCGTCGTGGCTGCTCTCGCGGCGCATCAAACGGCACACCAGGGGCCTTGAGGTGGCGGAGATCGCCGGGCTGGCCGATCACCGGGAGGCATTGCTGCACAGCATCCGTGAGGGCGTGGTGGCGGTGAACACCGACGGCGTCATCACGTTGCTCAACGACAGTGCGCAGGAACTGCTCGGGGTAACCGGCGGCGCTGTCGGCCGTCGGGTCGACTCGGTCGGGCTCGATCCCGCCGTCGAGCAGTTCCTGGCATCCGGGGAAGATAGCCGCGACGTCGTGATCGTCACCCGCACACGGGTTCTCGCGTTGAATCGGCGGGCAGCCAGCACCGGCGGCCAGCGCATCGGTACTGTCACCACGATGCGGGACAGCACCGAACTGGCCTCGATGCAGGGGCAGCTGTCGTCGCACAAGAGCGTCACCGACACCTTGCGCGCACAGACCCACGAGTTCGCCAACCAGTTGCACACCATCTCGGGTCTGGTCCAACTCGGCGAGTACGACTCGGTGCGCGATCTGGTCGGGACGCTGACCCGCCGCCGCGCCGAGATCAGCGACGCGGTGACCCGACACGTCGCCGACCCCGCGGTCGCCGCGCTGCTGATCGCCAAGACGTCGCTGGCAGCCGAGAGCGGCGTCGCGCTGGTGCTCGACGAGCAGAGCCACCTCGCGGCGCTCGACCCCGCGCTGGCCACCGATGTGATCACGGTGCTCGGCAACCTCATCGACAACGCGGTGGACGTGTCGGAGGGAACGGAGCGCCGGGTCGTCAGCGTCGCGGTCGACGACGCAGGCGCACTGACGATCTCGGTCGCCGACTCCGGGCCAGGAGTGCCCGAGCACCTGCGCGAGACGATCTTCGCCCGTGGCGTCACGTCCAAGCCCGACGTCCCCGGCGGCCGGGGAATCGGCCTCGCCCTGGTCCGATTGGTCAGCGCCCAACTGGGTGGGGCGGTCGAGGTATCGGACGGACCGCACGGAGGCGCCGTCTTCGAGGTGCGGCTGCCGCTGACCGGCTCCACCGCAGGCACCGGGGGTCCGAGCGATGCGTGACGTGCTGGTGGTCGACGACGACTTCATGGTCGCCGACATCCACCGCCGGTTCGTGGATGGGGTCGACGGCTTCCGCGCCGCCGGCGTCGCCCGCACCGGCACCGAAGCCCTGGAGCAGGCCGCCGAATCACGCCTCGACCTGATCTTGCTCGACGTGTACCTGCCCGACATGACGGGACTGGAAGTGTTGCAGCGCTTGCGTTCCCGTGGCGACCGCGTCGGGGTGATCATGATCACCGCCGCCCGCGAACTCGACACCGTGTCCGGCGCCCTTGACGGCGGCGCGGCCGACTACCTGATCAAACCGTTCGAGTTCGACCAGTTCAAGGCGAAACTCGAGGCGTTCGCCGCCCGTGACGACGCGTTGCGATCCGCGGCAGGCGTCGACCAGTCGCTGATCGATTCGCTGTTCGGCGGCGCGGCACCCGCGCGCGGCGGCGAGACACTGCCCAAGGGCCTTGGCGCCGAGACGGGCGGACTGGTGCTGGATGCGGTCCGGTCCGCGGGCGAGGTGTCCGCCGCCGAATGCGCCGAGTTGGTGGGGATCTCGCGGGTCAGTGCCCGCCGCTACCTCGAGCACTATCTGAGCGCCGGTGCTCTCCAGTTGCGCCTGCAGTACGGCGCAGGCCGGCCCGAGCGCCGCTATCGCGAGTCGAAGTGACCCCTGTCACCACACGCCCCTGATCCGGTCGCGGTAGGACCGCCCGTCCGGGTCGTAGATCATCCGATACGCGGGCTCGGCCCACAGGCGGGTGAACGTGCCCAACTTCGCGGAGCGGTGTGGGCGCAGCCGGCCGGGTGGCCGAGCTCCGTTGCGGCCATTCGCGTGCCATTCGTCGAGCACCGTCGCCGTCGAAACGACCGCCTCGACCGCCGTGGCGGGATCGATCAGACCGTCGTCCTCGCTGCCGTCCGCGGCGCGGTCCAGATGCTCGCGCAACATCCGCAGCCGAAGATCGCGCGCGAACACCCGCGCCCCGTCGCCGCGGCCGGCGGGGTCACTCGGCTCCCGATCGTCGCGGGTGTCATCCAATACGGCGCAGGACAATTCGCTGTCGTGTGTCCACGACCGTCGGTTGAAGTTGTCACTGCCGACGCACGCCCACACGTCGTCGATGACGCACACCTTCGCGTGCACGTACACCGGTGTGCCCAGGTGATTCTCGACGTCGAAGACGTGCACTCGCTCCGGTCCGGCCCGCTGGCAAGCCTCGATGGCCTTGCTGCGACCGATCTGGTTGGGCGGCAGCGACAACCGGCCGTCGACGTCCGGGTAGCGCGGCACGACGGCAACCAGGTGCAGTTCGGGGTTGTCCCGCAGAGCGGCGGCGAAAAGGTCGGCCACCTGCTTGGACCACAGGTACTGGTCCTCGAGGTAGATCAGCCGCTTCGCGCGCTTGATCGCCTTCGTGTAGCCCTTCGCGATACTGCGCTCGCCGTGCGGTGCGAAGGCGTACTCGAAGTGGGCGTCGGGATACGTGCGCAGCGGCTGCACCGCATGCGGTCCGCGGACCGGCGGAACGGGCGGCTGGTCCGGCAACGGGCCCGGCACCAGGTCGGCGCCGCTCAGCTTGTCCCGCAGCCAGGCGATCGGCGACAACATGTCCAGCGGGGCGGGGTCCTCCCAGCGCTCGCGGAAGGCGGTATCCAGCGCATCGACGATCGGCCCCTGCAGGCACAACTGGACGTCGTGCCACGGCGGGTGCTCGCCGTACTGCGGCGACATCAGCACCGCCTGTGGGTCACCGAGGTGTTTGTCGTCGTCGCGGCGCGAGTGGCACAGATCGATCCCACCGGCGAATGCAACGTCGCGCGCGGGTTCCGCGGGATGCCGGATCACCACCAGTTTCTGGTGGTGCGAACCGCCGAACCGAACCCGCTGATCGAGAAGCACCTCACCACCGGCCCGCTCGATGGCCTCCCCGAGGTGCCGGTTCTCCTCCTCGCTGTACTGCAGTTTGTCCAGGTGAGACCGCCACATCAGTCCCTTGACGACGACGCCCCGCTCGGCGGCCGTGCAGAACAGGTCCGCGAGGGTCGGGCCGTCGTCTCGCACCAACTGGTCCGGATCGCCACGCCAGTCGGTGAAGAACACGTAGTCACTCGGGCCGCAGGCCTCGACCTCCGTGGCCAGCCGGTCGAAGTAGGTCCGCCCGTGCACCAGCGGTTCGACCAGACTGCCCTCGCACCACGCGGGAAGGTCGGTGTGGGGGTTACCGCGTTCGGCTGCGGTGAGGAACCAACCGGTCCGATCCACCACGCCACCCCCTCGCCGCAACCACGGCCCAGGACGCGAGAACACGAGCACGGCCGGATGATTCATGCCCCACCCAGCATGCCAGTCAAAGCGAGCGCCGCGGGCGCCGGCTTCTGCCAAGATCGGGCGTGACCTTCCCCCGGCGCGTGTGCGCCGCACTCTGCGTGCTCGTACTGCTCACCGCCTGCGCGCCCGCCGTCGTCCCGCCCGCACCCACGCCGTCCACCGACACCGCCAAGGCCGACGCGGTGATGCGCATCGTCGATGACGTGATGAAGCAGTCGCACCTGAAGGCCGTCATCGTACGGGTCACGGAGGACGGCAGGGAGGTCGTCACCAAGGCCGTCGGTGAGTCCATGACCGGCGTGCCCGCCACCCCGAACATGCACTTCCGCAACGGCGCCGTCGCGATCTCCTACGTGTCGACGCTTCTGCTGAAGCTGGTCGACGAGAAGAAGATCAGCCTCGACGACAAGCTCTCGAAGTGGCTTCCCGACGTACCCAACTCCGACCGCGTCACGCTGCGCCAACTGGCCCAAATGACGTCCGGCTACGTCGATTACGTCATCGGCAACACCGAGTTCGAAAAGGCGTTGTACGAGAACCCCTTCCGGCAATGGGAACCCGACCAATTGCTCGGTTTCGCGACGTCGCGTCCGTTGCTCTACGAACCAGGAACCAACTGGAACTATGCCCACACCAACTACGTCCTGCTTGGCAAGGCGCTGGAGGCGGCCACCGGTGAGGATATGCCGAAGCTGTTGGAGGACGAGGTGCTGCGGCCGCTCGGGCTGACCAACACCGCCAACTCGTTTACCCCGGAGATTCCGGCACCCGTTCTGCACGCGTTCACCAGCGAACGCCGTGCGGCACTCAAGATACCCAGTGGCACACCGTTTTACGAAGAGTCGACGTACTGGAATCCGTCGTGGACCATCACGCACGGCGCCATCCAGACGACCAACATCTACGACATGGAGGCCTCCGCGGCTGGCATCGGGTCGGGCAAGCTGCTGTCGAAAGAGTCCTACGACACGATGGTGTCCACGGACCTCCGGGGCAAGACCCATGCGTTGCCCGGCTGCACCACCTGCGGGGAGTTGAACGACGTCTACACCTACGGGATGGGGATCGTGATCTCCGGCGACTGGCTGCTGCAGAACCCACTGTTCGCGGGTGAAGCCGGAGTCGAGGCATACCTGCCGTCGAAGAAGATCGCCATCGCCATCGCCGTCACCTACCAACCCGAGGCGTTCGACGACCAGGGCAACTATAGCAACGCGGGCGATACGCTGTTCCGCAAGATCGGCACCGCACTCGCCCCCGACCAGGCACCGCCCGTTCCACCCAAGTGACACCGGTGCGGAACAATGGGTCACCGTGGCTCCCACCGTGCTCTTCATCGTCAACGACCCCGTCGCACCACCGGCCATGCTCGGCGACGTGTTCGCCGAACTCGGATACGACACCGACACGTTCGCCGTCGTCGAGCAGGACCGAGTCCTCGACCCGGCGTGCACCGTGCAGTTCCCCGATCCACTGAACTACGACGTCGTCGTGCCCCTCGGCGCCCGGTGGGCCGTCCACGACGAACGACTGCAGGAGACGTGGGTGGCCGACGAGATGGCGCTGGTGCGTGCCGCGGACGCCGCCGGGGTCGGGGTGCTCGGCGTGTGTTTCGGCGGGCAGTTGGTCGCCCAGGCGTTCGGCGGGGTCGTACAACGCTCGGCCGACCCCGAGATCGGCTGGCACCAGGTCAGCACCGATGCGCCCGATCTGGTTCCCGGCGGTCCGTGGTTCCAGTGGCACTTCGACCGCTTCGACGTGCCGCCGGGGGCGGTCGAACTCGCCCGCAACGGCCGTGCGGCACAGGCTTTCGTGATCGGCCACAGCTTGGGGCTTCAGTTCCATCCCGAGCTCGACGGCCCGCTGCTGGAGGCATGGCTGGCCAACGACGGGGCCGAAGCGGTCGCGCTCGGCCTCGATCCCGACGAATTACGTTCCGCGACAATCCAATTACATGACGACGCCGCCCGTCGACTCCGCGCCCTGGTGCGCGGCTTCACCGACCGGGTGGTCCGTCAACCGTGCCCGAGTTGATGCCTCAGCGCATCCTCGAGGAGCGGCTGCCGGAACCGATGGTCCAGCGCCTGCAGCTTGACCGGCACCACCCGCTGATCGGCGTGACGTCGAGGTCCGAGCGACGGAACGCCCAACACCGCGGGGCGGCGCAGCACGTGCGCCAGCGTCTTGGTGTACTCGCCGTTGTGCACCGGGGTCGGTGCCACCGCGTTGACGGGCCCGGATAGCCGCTCGTCGTAGATGGCCCGGTAGTACACGTCGATGAGGTCGTCGAGCCCAATCCACGACAGCCACCGTCGCCCGCGTCCTACCGAGAACAGCGGCCGCAACGTGCCTCCGCGCGCGGCCTGCACGATTCCGGTGCGCACCAGCGCGACACGGAGCCCCGCCACGGCAGCGGGCGCGGTCGCGACCTCCCAGTCGGCGACGACGTCGGCCAGGAAGCCGTCACCGCGGGCGCTGTCCTCGTCCAGCAGCGCGTCGCCGCGGTCGAACCCGTAGTAGCCGATGGCCGATGCGCTGACGAACACCCGCGGACCGTCGGCACTGCGGGCCGCCGCTTCGGCGAGCAGGCGCGTCGGCTCGACGAGGCTGTCCCACTTGCCCGCCGACGCGGCGGGCAGGTGCACGACGGCGTCCACGCCGTCCAGCAGGCGCGGCGCGGGGCGCGCCGGATCCCACTGGCGTTCACCGCCGTCGCGCGGTGCTCGCCGAACCAACCGGATCACGCGATGTCCGCCGGTGCTCAGCAGCGCCGCGAGCGCCGACCCGACCAGGCCCGATGAGCCCGTCACGGCCACCACGAGTGAACCGGCGCCGGCCACGGCAGCATCGCGGTGTGCGGCGAGGTCGTCGGCCAGTTGGCGGTGCCGATAGACGAACGTCGAGCGCAGCGCCGCGGCAGGCACGGGCGCCTCCACCCTGTCGTGCACCCTGGTGCGCGCCGATTCCCCATCGGACACGTCTTCGAAGTCGTGGGTGTGCCGCCACCTGGCCACCAGACGGGGCGGCAGGGAGCGCAGCCCGTCCGAGGACAGCACGTCCACGAAGCGGCGCGGCGGGTCGTAACCGGCCGGGTCGTGCTGCGCCACCCAGCGCAGCCCACCGGGGAGTCCGAGGATCGCCTGCCCGTCGGCCAGCGACGTCGTCTCGGCCACCACAGTCATCGGCTGCCACGGCGGAACGAGCCGCCTCATCGCGCCAGGGCGGGTGTGCCACGCGAAGACGTCGCCCAGCGGGTGGTCCACCACGCTCTCGAACTCGATGCCCATGTCCACCCCATCGTGGCAGATCCTGGCCGGCGCCGATTTCGCGATGGCGCAGTGGCCGGAGCGCCCACCGGCTTAGGCTTCGAACATCCCGAGCACATCCTCGAAGCGGACGTTCCGGGACCGCCGCGAGGCCGGCCGCGTCCTGGCAGGTCTCTTGACGGCCCACCGCGGGCGAGCCGACGTCGTCGTCCTCGGCCTGGCCCGCGGCGGAGTTCCGGTCGGATGGGAGATCGCCGCCGCCCTGCAGGCGCCGCTCGACGTGTTCCTGGTCCGCAAGCTCGGCGTCCCGGGCTGGCCGGAGCTGGCGATGGGCGCGATCGCCAGCGGCGGCGGCCTCGTCGTCAACGACCAACTGATCCGCAGTCTGGGTATCAGCTCCGAACAACTCGATGCCACGATCGGCAGGGAGACCGATGAACTGCGCAGGCGCGAGGTGGCCTACCGGGGCGGCCACCCCGTCGTCGACCTGGGTGGCAGGGAGGTGATCCTGGTCGACGACGGCATCGCCACCGGGGCGAGTATGTTCGCCGCGCTGCAGGCGGTCCGCGCGTCCGACCCGGCTCGGGTGGTCGTGGCGGTGCCGGTGGGGCCGCGGTCGGCGTACCGGCGGCTACGGGCGGAGACCGACGAGGTGGTGTTCGCGGTGATGCCCGACCGGTTCGAGGCGGTCGGACAGGTGTTCGCAGACTTTCATCAGATCACCGACGACGAGGTACGCGCGGCGCTGGCCACGCCGACTGTGCCGAGCGGTCCGTGAAATCCGTTGCGGCGCGGCCGTTCCGCCCCAACCGGGTCCGCTAGTCGGTCTTGGTGCGTGTGGTCTCGTCGTCCTGTTGCTCGGCGGTGACGGCCGTGGTGTCGGCCTCCGTAGAGGTCTCCGACTCCTCGGTGGTCTCCGCGAGCTGCGAGGTCGGCTCATCCGGGTAGTCCTCCGCGGGCTCGGACTGCGCGAAGGCGGTGGTCTCGTCGTCCGAGTCGTCCGCGTCTTCGTCATCGGCACCCCGGGAACGTTCCCGCAGCGCGTCGACGATGAGCAGCAGCACTCCGATGACGCTGGCGCCGATGCACACCCACGCGATCAGCTCGTTGCTGGTGACGACGGCGGTGACGAGGGCGGCCAGGCCGATGACGGCGAGGACGAGCGCAATGATCAGCATCGATCAGCCGATCAGTTGTTTCCCCGGTTGAACTGGTTGAATCCGCCGCCGTCGTTGTTGGCGGTGGAATCAACCGGTGCCGCGGAGCCGCGCTGTCCGAGTTCCTCGAGCTGTGACTCCAGGTAGGTCTTGAGGCGGGTGCGGTATTCGCGCTCGAACGTCCGGAGTTGTTCGAGGCGGCTCTCCAGCACAGTGCGCTGCTGGTTGATGGTGCCCATGATCTCGGAGTGCTTGCGCTCGGCATCGGCCTGCAGTGCGTCGGCCTTCTCCTGGGCCTGCCGCAGCTGGGTCTCGGACCGGGTCTGCGCGTCGTTCAGCATGGCGTCGGCGCGCGCCTTGGCCTCGGCGACGGTGGTCTCGGCGGTGTGCCGGGCCTCGCTCACCATGGCGTCGGCCTGCGCACGGGCGTCGGCGAGCATCTTGTCGGACTCGGCCTTCGCGGTGCCGGTGAGCCGGTCCGCGGTGTCCTGCGCGAGGCCGAGCACCTTGGCGGCCTTGATGTGGGAGTCCTCGCTGACGTACGCGGGCGCTGGAGGCGGCGCCTCGTACACCGGCTGCGGGGGCGGAGCCGGAGCGGGTTCCGGTTCCGGTTCCGGTTGGTACAGCGGGATGGCCTGCGTGGGCTGTGCCCCGCCGCCGCTGGCCCTGGCGGTCGCCAGTTCCTGATCCAGCTCGGCGACGCGCTGACGCAAGTCAGCGTTCTCCTCGATGAGCCGAGTCAGCTCGTTCTCAACCAGGTCGAGGAATGCGTCGACTTCGTCCTCGTTGTAACCGCGCTTGCCGATGGGCGGCTTGCTGAACGCGACATTGTGCACGTCGGCTGGTGTGAGCGGCATTGTCTGCCCCCTTGGAGTCTGGACCGTCGACCGGTCTCAAAGTGTAGAGCCATAGTGGTAGTAACTGGCGCCCATCCTGTCACAGCAGACCCGGCGGTTGCAGGAGAGGTCGAGAATTAAGAGCGAATTTCAATCTCGAAGGCGCCGAATATCGACTCCGGCAAACCCACTCCTGCAACGTCAGGCTGCCGCGCCGAACGCAAGTTGCATGCCGACGAAGGCGGCAAGGAGCAACACCATGATCGACAGGTCGAAGCGCACCGCACCTATCGTGAGCTGCGGGATGACCCGGCGCAGCAGCTTCACGGGCGGATCCGTCAACGTCAGGATGACCTCGAGGATCACCACCGTGAAGCCCTTCGGGCGCCAGGCCGTACGACAAGCGATTTGCCGCCAGCCTACCCGTCCCCGATGAGACCGCCCGACCTACTGGTAGGCGTAGAACCCGGCCTCCGCGATACGCCTGCGCTCGTCGGCGCTGACGTCGACGTCCGCTGGCGAAAGCAGGAACACCTTCGTCGCGACCTTGTCGAAGGAACCGCGCAGCGCGAACGCGAGGCCGGCGGCGAAGTCGACCAGGCGCTTGGCGTCGGCGTTGTCCATCGACACCAGGTCCATGATCACCGGGGTGCCGTCGCGGAAGCGTTCGCCAATGGTGCGGGCTTCGCTGTAGTCCTTCGGCCGCAGTGTGGTGATCTTCGACAGCGGGCTGCCCTCGTCGAACAGCGCCGCCATCCGGCGCGGCTCCATGGCCACCGACCCGCGGGTGGCGCCACGCAGAGTGTTGAAGCGCGGGCGCTCGGCGCCGGCCCTGCCGCGGAAGGGTGCGTCGTCGTAGCCGCCGCGGTAGCCGGCCGGGGCGTCGGCGAATTCGCGCTCGAACTCGCGGGTGCCGATGCGCTCGTCGTAGCCCCTGCTCTCCAGGCGCCCGTAGCCGTCGTCCTCGAAGCGCTCCTCGCGGGGGCGGCGGGAATAGGACCGCGACGAACGGTCCTCGTCGTCGTAGTACTCGTCGTCGTAATCGTCCATCGGCGCCATACCGAAGTAGGCCTTGACCTTATGCAGTGTGCTCATCGGAGACCCTTCTGATGACTGAGTTTCTGTGTTGTCTGTGATGAAGATGTGACTGGAGTGACTACTCAGGGTGACGTTAGAGGACGTTCCCCCAGAAGCGCGGTACCGACACGCACACAGGTCGAGCCATGTTTCACCGCCGTCTCGAGGTCTCCGGACATGCCTGCCGAGAGACCGAGCCGTTGCCGGTAGTGGCCCTGTACCCGGTCCAGTTCGGCTTCCAAACGCGCGAACGATTCGCCCGCATCGGCGTCAAGGGGCGGGATCGCCATGACGCCGACGAAGTCCAATCCGTCGGTCGCGTCGGCGAGGGCGCAGAGTTCGTCGACGAGGTCCGCGCGACCCACGTCCACGCCACCGCGGGCCGGGTCGCCGTCGAGGCTCAATTGGAGGTAGACCCGCAGGGGTGCGCTGCGCCGTCCCTCCTCCAGTGCCAGGACCGCCGCCCGGCCCAGCGCATCGAGCAGGGCGGCGCTGTCCACCGAGTGCGCGGCGTACGCCCACCCCGCGACGGTGCGTGCCTTTTTGCGCTGGATCCGGCCCACCATGTGCCAGCGAACTGACAGGCCTGGCAATGCAACCGCCACTTCGGCGACCTTATTCGACGCTTCCGGTTCGCGTGATTCGCCAAATGCGGGGCATCCGAGTTTGGTCAAGACAATTACATCGGAGGCTGGAAAGAATTTGGTGACGGGGAGTAATTCGATTTCTTCGACGGCGCGCCCCGCGGCAGCCGCGGCGCGCTCGAGGCGCGCCCGCACCGTGGCCAGCGACTCGGCGAGTTCGGCTTCCCGCGGGGTGGTCATTCCATCCACACCAACGACGCCAGCCGTCCGGTCGGCGCCCCCCGCCGGTGACTGAACAGGGCGTCGTCATCGATCGTGCAGCGCGGGTCTATGGCGATCGACACAACGCCTAATTCCTGTAGTTGCCTTGCGATTCCGGCCCTGAGGTCGATCCCGACCGTGCCATGGACGGTCTTGGTGCGACTGCCCGGTAGCGTCGCCTCCACATCGGCGGCCATGGCCGCGGGCACCTCGTAGTTGCGTCCGCTGGCGGCAGGGCCGAGCAGCACGGAGATGTCCGCGGGGTGCGCACCCGCCCGCAGCATCTCCTCGACCGCGCGGACCACGACACCGTTCTGCGCGCCGACGCGGCCCGCGTGCACCGCGGCCACGACGCCGGCACGTGCGTCCGCCATTAAAACCGGGACGCAATCGGCGGTTACCACCGCCAAAGCCAATCGAGGTTTGGTCGTGACCAAACCGTCGGCATTGTCGACGGTGTGGCCGGGCCCGTCCACCGCCACGACCCGGTCACCGTGCACCTGGTGCATCCAGACGATGCGGTCAACCAGCCCGATCCCTTCGGCGAGACGTCGGCGGTTGGCTGCGACCGCGTCGGGGTCGTCGCCCACGTGGTCGCCAACGTTGAAGCTGTCGAACGGCGCCGACGAGACGCCGCCCGCGCGGGTAGTGGTCACGCGCCGGATGGAGTAGCTCACGGTGTCCAGTATTCCGGCGAGCGGTCGATGACCCGGTTCGACGACAGTCCCCGGTCGCTCCGCTCTCCCCCGCAAGCGGAGGGACCCCAGCACCGGATGAGCTCAGTGGCGCATGAAGGGCGGCACGTCGACGTCGTCGTCGTCATCGCCGCCGCCACCGATGCTCACCGTCGCCCCGTTGGTGTGCACCGGCACACTCGCCGGGTCGACCGGCTCGAAGACCGGCGTGGTGACCCTGCCTGCCTTGCCCGAGGCGATGCCCTGCCCCGCGCCGACGACCGGCTTGCGACTCGGTCCGGCAGCGTCGAACCCGGCCGCGATGACCGTGACTCTGACCTCGTCACCCAACGAATCGTCGATGACCGTGCCGAAGATGATGTTGGCTTCGGGATGCGCGGCGTCCTGGACCAGCGAAGCGGCCTCGTTGATCTCGAAGAGACCCAGATCGCTGCCGCCGGCGACCGACATCAGCACGCCCTGAGCGCCTTCCATCGACTGCTCGAGCAGCGGGGAGTTGATCGCGATCTCGGCCGCCTTGAGCGCCCGGCCGTCCCCGCGCGCCGCGCCGATGCCCATCAGCGCGGTGCCCGCTCCCGACATGATGCCCTTGACGTCGGCGAAGTCCACGTTGATCAGGCCGGGGGTGGTGATCAGGTCGGTGATGCCCTGCACGCCGTTGAGGAGCACCTCGTCGGCGCTGCGGAACGCGTCCATCAGCGAGACGGCAGCGTCGCCCATCTGCAGCAGGCGGTCGTTGGGGATGACGATGAGGGTGTCGCAGCTCTCCCGCAACGAGCCGATGCCCGTCTCGGCCTGGTTGCTCCGGCGCTTGCCCTCGAAGGAGAACGGCCGGGTCACCACGCCGACGGTGAGCGCGCCCAGCTTGCGCGCGATCGTCGCGACCACCGGCGCACCTCCGGTGCCGGTGCCACCGCCTTCGCCAGCGGTGACGAACACCATGTCAGCGCCGCGGAGCAGCTCCTCGATGTCGTCCTTGGCGTCCTCGGCGGCCTTGCGCCCGACCTCGGGGTCCGCGCCCGCTCCGAGCCCGCGGGTGGAATCACGGCCGACGTCGAGCTTCACGTCGGCGTCACTCATCAACAGTGCCTGGGCGTCGGTGTTGATGGCGATGAACTCCACGCCCTTCAGACCCTGTTCGATCATCCGGTTGACGGCATTCACGCCGCCGCCACCGATGCCGACCACCTTGATGACGGCGAGATAGTTGTGCGGTGGCGTCATGGGTCGTGTTCCTCCCTGGTTGCTTCCTGATGCCGGAGTCCCTGACCGCAAACCCTCAACCTCAACCATAGGCTTAGAGTTATGTCAAGTAGATCCGTGCAAAAAGAACGGTAGGGCGAGCGTGCGGGGTATCCGTGCAGGCGCGCCGACGATTTTTTGCACATTTTCCGGGTTTGTCCGGACCGTGCCGCTACTTGACCGTCGGCAAATCCGGGCTGGACACGTCGTAGGTACGACCGGGCTGGGTCAGCAGCGCCCCCAGTTTGAGGGCCTTCTCGTCGGTTCGATCGGTGGTCCCCCAGATCACCTCCCTGCCGTCGACGAGCGTCAAGGTGATCGACGCGACCGAAGGCGCCGCGATGCGGCTCACTTGACCCGACACCTCGGGCCGCAGAGCAAGCAGTACCTGCAGGGCCGCCTTCGTGGGGTCGTCACTCGGGCCGGGGGTATCGGCGTCCAGATACGGCAGGCCCGGCGGTGGCGGCACAGTGGCGAAGTCCACCCCGTCGCGGTCGAACAGGTGCGGCCCGTCGGGATAGTCCTTGACGACGATGGGGATGCGCTCGGCGACGGTGATGCGCAGCGTCGAGGGGTATTCGCGTTGCACCCTGGCGCTGGCCACGCGCCGGATGGTCGCGACACGTTCGGCGACGGCGTCGGTGTCGATCTGCAGCAGTGGCGTCCCTGGCACGATCGCGGCGGCCTGAGCGACTTCCTCTTCGCTCACCGTGGTCAGGCCGGTGATCACGGTGACGCGGGCGGCCATGATGGGGGTGAAGTACAGCAGCAGGCCCAACCCGACCGCCACCACGCTGGCCACCGCCGACCACATCAGCACCTTGAGACCCCGGATCAGGCCTCGCGCAGGGGTTTTCGCCTGATCGGCCGGTTTTCCCACAGCCCGCTTCTTGGCCTCGCGACGAGCCTCTTCGATTGCGGTCGCCCTGGCCTGGGCCGTGCGGCGTTCCTCGCGCTCGCGCCGGGCCCGACGCCGAGGGCCCTCGAAGTCGGGCTCCTGGGCGGTGTCATCGGTGGCATCAGCGGTCTCGGTGTCATCGCCGGTTTCACCGGGAACGGGGTTCCCGGCGTCCTCGTCGGCGCCCTCGTCGGTGTCGGTGGGGCCGGTGTCGGTCGGTCCGGTCATCGCGGCTGCGCTCCCGGCGCCCGGCGATTGGCCTCCACCTGCAGAGCCGCCAGGATCTCCTGTCCGAGGAGCGTGACGTCGCCCGCACCCATCGTGATGATGACGTCGCCGGGCCGGGCCGCTGCGGCGACGGCCCCGGCGACCGTGGAGAAGTCGGGCAGATAGCGCACACGGGCCGTCACGTGCTCGGCGATGCTTGCGCCGCTGATCCCGGCCAGTGGTTGTTCGCGCGCCGCGTAGACATCGAGCACGAACACCTCGTCGGCGCCGGACAGCGCGGAGGCGAACTCACGCGCGAAGGTCTTGGTCCTGGAGTAGAGATGGGGCTGGAACACCACGATCGACCGGGACTCCCCAGCGACACCGCGCACGGCCTCGAGCGTCGCGCGGACCTCGGTCGGATGGTGCGCGTAGTCATCAAAGACACGGACACCCGCCGCGATGCCCACCGACTCGAAGCGGCGCCGCACGCCCTCGAACCCGGCGAGGCCGTCGAGTACCGAGTCGGCGCTCCCGCCGACCTCCGTGGCCGCGAGCAGCGCTCCCAATGCGTTGAGCGCCATGTGCCTGCCGGGCACCGCCAGCCGCATTCCGCGGGGATGCGACTCGCCGGCCAACTGAATGGTCGCCACGCTGCCCGTTCCCTGTTGTTCCCAATTCAGCAGGGCCCCAGCGAGATTCGGGTCATCGCCGCTGCCGTAGCGCAGCACGCGTACACCGCCTGCGGCGGACCGCTCGGCCAGCGCCGCGGCACCGGGATCGTCCACGCAGACCACCAGCGCACCCCCGGGCCGCAGCCGCTCGACGAACTGGTCGAAGACCGCGCCGTAAGCCTCCGCGCTGCCGAAGAAGTCCAGGTGGTCGGCCTCGATGTTGGTCACCACCGCCACGTCCGGGGTGTACTCGAGCAGCGAGCCGTCGCTCTCGTCGGCCTCGGCGACGAAGGACGTGCCGCTGCCGTGGTGGGCGTTGGTGCCTGCCTCGCCGAGGTCGCCCCCCACTGCGAACGACGGGTCGAAACCGCCGTGCTGCAACGCGACGATGACCATCGAGGTGGTCGTCGTCTTGCCGTGCGTACCGGTCACCATCACCGTGGTGTAGCCGTCCATCAGCCTCGCCAGCACCGCGGGCCGCATGGTCACCGGTATGCCGCGGCGGCCCGCCTCGACGAGTTCGGGGTTGGTCTTGGGGATCGCGGCGTGCGTGCTGACCACGGCAGTCGGCCCGCCGGGCAGCATGTCGAGCGACGACGCGTCGTGGCCGATCCGGATCTGCGCACCGCGGGCACGCAGCGCGGCCAGCCCTCGGGACTCCTTGGCATCGGAGCCAGAGACCTGCCCGCCGCGGTCCAGCAGGATGCGGGCGATGCCCGACATTCCCGCTCCCCCGATACCGACCATGTGGACCCGCTCCAACTCGGCAGGCAGCGGCCGGACACTCACCGCGCCCTCCGGATTGCTTTCCCGGGTCGCTTCGCTCCTGCCCTCCGGATTGCTTTCCCGGGTCGCTTCGCTCCTGCCCTCCGCGACTCGCCCGCAATTTCGATGGCCACTTCGGCAACGCGTCGCGCGGCGTCGCGGTGACCGGCCAGCGCCGCCGATGCCGTCATCGCCGCCAGCCGCGGCGGGTCGCCGAGCAGCCCACGCACGGCTTTGGCAACGAACGCCGGGGTCAGGTCGGCGTCGTCCACGATCAGGCCGCCGCCCGCGTTGACCACGGGAAGCGCATTGAGTCGTTGCTCACCGTTGCCGATCGGCAGCGGCACGTACACCGCGGGCAGGCCGACGGCGCTGACCTCGGCGACCGTGATCGCGCCGGACCGGCAGATGGCCAGGTCGGCCGCGGCGTAGGCCAGATCCATCCGGCTCAGATAGGGCACCGCGACGTACGGCGGATCGTCGGCGGCGGGCGTTCGAAGATCGAGCACGTTCTTCGGCCCGTGCGCGTGCAGCACCGAAACACCCGCCGCGGCAAGATCTTCCGCGGCTCCGGCGACGGCACGGTTGATCGATTGCGCGCCCTGGGAACCACCGAACACCAACAGCACCATGGCGTCGTCGGAGAAGCCGAAGTGGACGCGCGCCTCGGCGCGCAGCGCCAGCCGATCCAGCGACGTGATCGTCGCCCGGACCGGAACGCCGACCACCTCGACTTGGCGCAGGCCCGGATTCGGGACGGCAGACAGCACGCGTCGCGCCGAGCGGGCACCGACCCGGTTGGCCCACCCCGCGCTCGCGTTGGCCTCGTGGACCACCACCGGCACCCGCCGGCGGCGCACGCCACCGCGGGCGGCCAGATAGGCGGGCAGGGCGACATAGCCGCCGAAGCCGATGACCACGTCGGCAGCGACGTCGTCGAGCACCGCACGCGTCTGCCGAACGGCCCTGCGAACCCGCAACGGGAGCCGAATCAGGTCACTCGACGGCTTACGCGGCAGCGGTACCGGGGGGATGAGTTCGAGGTGGTAGCCGCGCTCGGGCACCAAGCGGGTCTCCAATCCACGCTCCGTGCCCAGCACCGTGATCCGAATGCCCGGATCGAGCGCCATCAGCGCATCGGCCACGGCCATCGCCGGCTCCACGTGCCCCGCGGTACCGCCACCTGCGAGAACCACGGAAATCCCCCGATCGCTTCGCTCCTGCCCCCGGGGAGCGGAAATCCCCCGATCGCTTCGCTCCTGCCGCCGGGGAGCGGAAATTTCGGGGTCGTTCACCCGTGACGCTGGCCTTCCAGTGAGCGAGCCCGACGGCCCTGTTCGCCCTGACGGCCTCCATGATGCCCTGAGCGCCGCACCGACCGGTCAGCCGCCTGGGCAGTTCGCCTCCGGTCGTCCTTGACCGGCTTGCGTCCCGGCTTCGGCTTCGCCTTGGCCTCGGGCTTCGGCTTGGACTTCGGCTTTGCCTTGGGCTTGGGCTTCGGTTTGGGTGCTGCCTGCGTCTTGGGCCGGGTCCGCATCCGGTCGCGGGCCGCCTCCAGCCGGGTGGGCGAGTAGTGGTCGGGTAGGGGCAGCCGCAGCAGCCGGTTCACCCGATCGTCACGCCCGGCGCGCAGTGCGGCCACCGCGTCGGGCTCGTGGCGCGCCGCGTTGGTAATCACGCCCATCATCAGAAGCGTTGTGGCCGTGGAAGTTCCGCCCGCGGAAATCAGCGGCAACTGCAGGCCGGTGACCGGCAGCAGCCCCACCACGTAGCCGACGTTGATGAAGACCTGGCCGAGCACCCACAGCGTCGTGGTGGCGGTCAGCAGGCGCAGGAACGGATCGACCGAGCGCCGCGCGATCCGCATGCCGGTGTAGGCGAACAGGCCGAACAGGAGCAGCAAACCGACCGCCCCGACGAACCCCAGCTCCTCGCCGATGATCGCGAAGATGAAGTCGTTGTGCGCGTTGGGCAGATAGTTCCACTTCGCAGTGCCCTGACCCAGCCCGTCGCCGAACACTCCACCGTTGGCCAGCGCGTACCGGGCCTGCCTGGCCTGATACCCCGAGCCCTGGGAGTCGGCGCCCGGGTTGAGCCAGGACTGGACGCGATCCGACCGGTAGCCCTCCGACATCGCCAACACGGCCGCCGCCATCATGGCCGCCGCCAGTGAGCTGAGGAACACGCGCAGCGGCAGGCCGGCGTACCAGAGCAGACCGAGCAGGATGATGCTCAAGGACACCGTCTGGCCGAGGTCGGGCTGCAGCACGATCAGGAACAGGGCCAGCACCGCGCCAGGCACCAGCGGGAACAGCATCTCGCGCAGCGACGCGTGCTCCAGGCGGCGGGCCGCCAGCAGGTGCGCTCCCCAGATGGCGAACGCGATCTTGGCCAGCTCGGAGGGCTGCATGGAGAACCCGGCGAAGACGAACCAGCCGCGGGAGCCGTTGGCCTCCTTGCCGATTCCGGGAATCAACACCAGAACGAGCATGACGATCGTGATAGCGAACCCTGGGAAGGCCAGCCGCCGCATCACGCTCACCGGCATGCGCAGGGCGACGTAGAACGCGACCAGGCCGACGATGGTCCACAGCACCTGCTTGGCGAAGATCACCCAGGGCGAGCCGTCCTCGTCATAGGAGTGCACCCCGGAGGCCGACAGCACCATGGTCAGACCCAGGGTGACGAGCAGCGCGGCCACGGCGATGATCAGGTGGAAGGACGTCATCGGACGGCTCAGCCAGGCACCGAATCGAGTGCGCGGGACGGTGTCGGTCTGCACCCGGGCGGCCTGGTCGGAGGCGCCATCGGCGCCGCCGCGCCGCAGCCGCAATCGGGCAAGGATCGTGCTCACCGTCAGCTACCTGACCACATCGATCACAGCAGTAACATGAGCAACAGCAGACCCGTTTGTCCCTTGCACCCCAAAATCCTCCCCCGTCACCCCCGTAACGACGGGTACATCCGGGGCGTGTCGCGAAATGCGCCCGGCGGGTCAGGCTCCTACGGTGGCCAGCCATTCGCTGTAGAAGAGCGCAACCCCCAGACCGCACGCGATCGCCGTCAGCAACCAGAACCGGATGATCACCGTGGTCTCGGCCCACCCGACCAGTTCGAAGTGATGATGGAAGGGCGCCATGCGGAACACCCGCCGGCCAGTGGTGCGGAACGCCATGATCTGCACGACGACCGAGGTCACCTCGGCGACGAACAGCGCTCCGAGCACGACGGCGAGCGTCTCGGTGCGGCTGGTCACCGACAGACCCGCGATGATGCCGCCCAAGGCCAACGACCCGGTGTCACCCATGAAGATCTTGGCCGGGGGGGCGTTCCACCACAGGAACCCGATGCAGGCGCCCGCGGTGGCCGCGGCGACGAGCGCCAGGTCGAGCGGATCGCGCACGTTGTAGCAACCAAGTCCCGGGCTGGTAGCGCAGGCGTTGCGGAACTGCCAGAAGGTGATCAGCACGTAGGCGGCGGTCACCATGGCCATGGCCCCGGCGGCCAGTCCGTCCAGGCCGTCGGTGAAGTTCACCGCGTTGGACCACGCGCTGACCAGAACCACGACGAACAGCACGAACACCGTCGGCGCCAAGGTCACCGTGGCGATCTCGCGCACGTACGACAACTCCGCGCTGCCGGGCGTCAGCCCGTCGGAGTTGCGGAACTGCAGGGCGAGCACCCCGAACAGCACCGCGGCGACCAGTTGGCCAACCGTCTTCGCGGTCTTGTTCAGACCGAGGTTGCGCGCACGCCGGATCTTGATCATGTCGTCGACGAACCCGACGGCGCCAAGCGCGGTGGCCAACCCAAGGACCAGCAGGCCCGACGCGGAGGGGCCGCGACCGTCGAGCGCGAGCCCGACCAGGTGGGTGCCCAGGTAGCCGGCCCAGATGCCGGCCAGGATGGCAACGCCGCCCATCGACGGTGTGCCGCGCTTCTTGTGGTGGCTGGGTGGCCCGTCCTCACGGATCTCGTGGCCGAGCCCCTGACGGGTGAACAGCCGGATCAGCGCGGGCGTCAGCAGGATCGACACCGCCAGCGCGATGCCGACGGCGATGAGGATCTGCCTCATCGAGCCAAGTCCCCGACGAGCGCATCGGCCAGCGCGCCAAGGCCTGCCACTTTGGATGCCTTCACCAAAACCACGTCCCCCTCGCCCAGTTCGGCCCGTAACAGCGCCAGCGCGGCGTCGGCATCGGCGACCATCGTGGACTCACTACCCCACGATCCCTCCATCACCGCCCCCTGGTGCATCGCGCTCAGTGACCTCCCGGTTCCGACGACGACGAGTCGTGACACATCTAAGCGCACGGCCAGTCGACCGATGCTGTCATGCTCGGATATCGCGTCGTCGCCGAGTTCGGCCATCTCGCCAAGCACCGCCCAGCTGCGCCGGCGGTCGCCACCGTCGGCCACAGGGGACCGAGCCATCCAGACCAGAGCCTTCAGCCCGGCCCGCACCGAGTCCGGGTTGGCGTTGTAGGCGTCGTTGATCACGGTCACCCCGTCGCTTCGGGTGCTCACCTGCATGCGGCGCCGTGACACCGGCCCGGCCCCCGCGAGTGCCGCGGCGACCTGATCCAGGCGAGCCCCGCACTCCAGCGCGACCGCAGCAGCGCACAACGCGTTGGACACCTGATGGTCGCCGTGCACCGCGAGTTCGACCGGGACCTCACCTGGCGCGGCGTGCAGGGTGAAGCGCGGCCGGGCCACCTCGTCGAGGGTGACGTCGCCGGCCCAGACGTCTGCGCCCGGCGAACGCGACACCAGGACCACGCGTGCGGCGGTGTCGTCCGCCATCGCGGCCACCGCGCTGTCGTCGGCGTTGAGGATCACCACACCGGACGCCGGAACTGCTTGCGGCAGTTCGGCCTTCGTCTCGGCGATGGCCTGGCGCGAGCCGAACTCACCAAGATGGGCGGTGCCGACGTTCAGCACGACGGCGATCGACGGCGGCGCGATCCTGGCCAGCGCGGCGATGTTGCCGCGATGGCGCGCCGACATCTCCAGGATGAGGTAGTCGGTGTCGGTGGTCGCACGCAGCACCGTCCACGGGTGCCCCAACTCGTTGTTGAACGAGCCCGGCGGCGCCACCACCGAACCCAGCGGGCTGAGGACGGCGGCCAGTAGGTCCTTCGTGGAGGTCTTTCCCGACGAGCCGGTCACCCCGACGATCGTCAGGCCCCCGGCTACCAGTTCGGCCGCCACCGCGGCGGCCAGTCGGGCCAGCGCGGCCAGCACCGCGGCACCCGACCCGTCGGTGTCGTGTTCGAGGACGCCCGCGCCCGAGTCGACGTCGGTGCCCGCGGGTTTCACCACGACGGCGGGCACGCCAACGGGGCGGGCGGCGAGCACCGCCACCGCACCGGCGGCCACCGCGGCGGCGGCGAAGTCGTGCCCGTCGGACCGCGCGCCGGGCAGTGCCAGGAACAGCCCGCCCGGGCTCAGCGCGCGGGAATCGAACTCGACGGTGCCGGTGACCCGGATGGCCTCGGCGTCCCGGGGCGAGACGTCGACGAGGTCGCCGCCCACGATGTCCGCGACCTGCGCGAGGGTCAGGTCGATCACGCGCGATTCCCCAATGCCTCGAGGGCCCGGGCCAACTCGCCGCGGTCGTCGAACGGCCGGGTCTGACCCCCGCTGGTCTGGCCGGCCTCGTGGCCCTTGCCCGCGACGATCACGACGTCTCCGTCGTGGGCCCAGCCCACCGCGTACTCGATGGCCTCCCGCCGGTCACCGAGTTCGATCACGCTGGTCGCAGATCCCGCCGCAGCCTTCGCCGCTGCCACGATGGTCGCGCGGATGTCGGCAGGAACCTCGTCGCGCGGGTTGTCGTCGGTGATCACGACGAGGTCGGCGAGTTCGGCCGCGACGCGGCCCATCGGTTCGCGCTTGCCCGCATCGCGGTTGCCGCCCGCCCCGAAGACCACCGCGACGCGACCAGGGGTCTGCTCACGCAACGTCTCGAGGACCGCCCGTAACGCGCCGGGCTTGTGTGCGTAGTCGACGAGGGCCAGGAAGCCCTGACCGCGGTCGATCGGCTGCAGGCGGCCCGGCACGGCGGCCGTGCGCAGGCCGGGCGCGGCCGCCTCCGGTGACACGCCGACCGCGTCCAGCAGCGCCACCGCCAGCAGGGCGTTGGCCACGTTGTAGCGACCGGGCAATCCGATCCGAAGTCCGTGGTGCACCCCGGCCGGGTCCACGGCAACGAACTGCTGGCCACCCCGTTCGACGTCGTGGATGTCCTCTGCTCGCCAGGTCGCCTCGCGGTTCACGACGCCGACGGTGACCGTTCGGTCCGCCAGCGCCGCGATGGTCAGGCCCGCCTCGTCGTCGACGCACACCACGGAAACGTCTGCGTGGGTTGATGACTGGGGATCGAAGAGCCGCGCCTTGGCATCCAGGTAGTCCGCCATCGTGGGATGGAAGTCGAGGTGGTCACGCGACAGGTTCGTGAAGCCGCCGACCGAGAAGTGCACCGCGTCAACACGTCCCAGCGTCAGCGCGTGACTGGACACCTCCATCACCACGGTGTCCACCCCGCGTTCGGCCATCAACGCCAGCAGCGCCTGCAGATCGGGTGCCTCCGGAGTGGTCAACGCGCTGGGTTCGTCGCGGCCGTCGATCCGAATCCCCACCGTCCCGATCAGGCCGGGCACCCGCCCCGCCGCACGCAGGCCGGCCTCCACCAGGTAGGTGGTGGTGGTCTTGCCGGAGGTACCGGTGACGCCGATGACGCGCACCTGCCGCGACGGGTGACCGTAGACGGTGGCGGCCAGCTCGCCCAGCACCGCGCGCGGCGACGGGTGAACCAACACCGGCACGCCGACGTCGGAACCCAGCACCTCAACGCCCGCCGGATCGGTGAGTACCGCGACGGCACCGCGACCCACGGCGTCGTTGGCATACCCGGCGCCGTGTGCCGACCCGCCTGGCAACGCGGCGAACAGGTCACCGGCGCAGGCGTCCTGGCTGCGCAGTGTCACCCCGGTGACCAGGACCCCGGATCCGTCCGAACCCTGTGCGGTGACCGCGTGAACCTGCTCTGCCAACGACGCGAGGTCTTCACCAACGGGGTGGGTGGGACGCAACTTCATGGCGTTGACACCCTACCGGCCTGGCTCACTCATGCTCCTCGCGCAAGCGCTCGTCGGTGGCCGCCGCCGACGCTCAGGCCTGCAGGGTCAGCGGCGGGCCCGGGTCCGGCGACAGCGGCACGTTCTCCCGCTGCAGCAGCCAGGCGTCGATGTTGTGGACCAGCGGCGCCGCCGTCGTGCCCGGCGACCCGTCGGCCGTGCGGTGCGGGTTGTCCATCATCACGCCGACCACGTAGCGGGGATCGTCGGCGGGCGCCATGCTGGCGAACGTGATCCAGTAGACGTCGTCGTAGTAGCAGCCGCAGCCCGGGTTGATCTGCTGAGCCGTGCCCGTCTTGCCCGCGATCTGGTAGCCCTCGACTGCGGCGCCCGAGCCGGTGCCCTGCTGGGTGCCCTGCGGGTCGCGCTGGGTGACGGCGCGCAGCATGTTCCGCACCGTCCGCGCCGTGTCGGGCGACACCACCTGCACCCCATCGGGCCGCGCTTCGTCGGTCCTGGTGCCGTCGGCCGCGGTCGTGGACTTGATGATGCGGGGCGGAATCCGGACCCCGTCGTTGGCGATCGCCTGGTACATCCCGGTCATCTGCAACAGCGTCATCGAAAGGCCCTGTCCGATGGGCAGGTTCGCGAATGAGCTGCCCGACCACTGGTCGATCGGCGGGACCAGGCCGTCGCTCTCGCCCGGCAGCCCGACGCCGCTGCGCCGCCCGAGGCCGAACCTGTCGGCCATGTCGGCCCAGCGTTCCGGGCCGACCCGCTGGGCCAGCATCAGCGTGCCGACGTTCGAGGACTTGCCGAATATCCCGGTGGTGGTGAACGGCGTGACGCCGTGCTCCCAGGCGTCGTGCACGGTGATGCCGCCCATGTCGATGGCGCCGGGCACCTGCAATACCTCGTCGGGGTTGGTCAGACCGAACTCGATGGCCGAGGCGGCGGTGATGATCTTGTTCACCGAGCCCGGCTCGAACGGCGAGGACACCGCGAGGTTGCCCAATTCGCGGTCCTCCTGCCTGCCGATGTCCTGGCTCGGGTCGAAAGTGTTGTCGTTCGCCATCGCCAGCACCTCACCGGTCTTGGCGTCGAGCACGACGGCGGACACGTTCTTGGAGCCGGACAGGTTCTTGGCCTGCTGCACCTGCTGCTGGACGTAGAACTGGATGTCGTCGTCGATCGTCAGCTGGATGGTCGACCCGTCAACGGCGTCGTGGCGGTTGCGGTAGCTGCCAGGAATGACCACGCCGTCGGAACCGCGGTCGTAGGTGACCGAGCCGTCGGTGCCCGCCAGCTTGGCGTCGAGCGAGTCCTCGAGGCCCAGCAGCCCATGCCCGTCCCAGTCGATGCCGCCGACGATGTTGGCGGCCAGCGAGCCGCCGGGGTACTGGCGGATGTCCTGACGCTCGGCACCCACCTCGGGGTACTTGGTGGTGATCGCATCGGAGATCGCGGGATCGACGGCGCGGGCCAGGTAGACGAAGGAGTCCTTGCCCGTCAGCTTCTTGAGTACGGTCGCTGTGTCCGGCTTGTTGTTCAGCAGACCTGAGACGCCCGCGGCGATCTCCGCGAGCCGCTTCGCCGGGTCCGGCGCGTCGGGTGTCTTGGCCTTGGTTTCGGCGAGCTGCTTCTGGACCTTGACCGGCTGGAAGGTCAGCGCGCGGGCCTCGATGGTGAACGCCAGCTTGTCGGCGTTGCGGTCGACGATGCTGCCGCGCACCGCCTTCTCGACGTCCGTGACCTTGAGCTGGCTGGCGGCCTCGGCCCGCAGGCCGGCTGCCCTTGGCACCTGGAGGTTGAACAGCTGCGTGGCCGCAACCACCAGCAGCAGCGCGATGACCGAGTTGCCCACCCGGTGCCGGAAGACGAACGACGCACTGCGCAAACCGGTGTCGGCCGCAGGCTCCCTGGTGCGGCGGGCACGCGCCGAATGGGACTGGTCGGTCCGTGACTTCGACGCGTCCGGCTTCTTGCGGTCGCTCCGACTCATGTCTCGGCTCCCACTCGCTCCGGTCCTCGCTCGTACCTCGCTGCGATCCTCACTCGCGCTCGCCTTCGGGGACTCATGCCTCGGCTCCCACTCGCTCCGGTCCTCGCTCGTACCTCGCTGCGATCCTCACTCGCGCTCGCCTTCGGGGACTCATGCCGGGGGGCCCGGGACCGGCGCGACGGGGATTTCGGCTGACGGTCCCGGCAGCGCTGGCGTGGCCGGCGAGGCGAGGTGCGTGACGTCACCGGCCGGTGGCGCGTCTGCGGGCGCAGGAACGGGCACCAACGCCGGGTCCACCGGGGCGGGCACGGCGGCCGGGAGGGCCGGGGCAGCGGGGTCCGTCGGGCCGGCCAGCGCGGTGGCGGGGACGGGTACCTCAGGGTTGGGCACGGGGACCGGCCTCGGCGGTAGGTGGACGGCCACCTCGCGGGGTTCGATGACGCGCGGCGCGGGCTGAGCCGGCGGAGCGGGTGGGGCTTCCTCGGGTAGCGGCGAGTTCAGCGGTGGCGGTGAAACCCCTTGCGCCGGTTTGGGAGTGCCCACCACCATCCAGTTGCCCGCGGGGTCCTGCACCAGGTGCGCGGTGTCCTTTGACGGGATCATGCCGAGGTTGCGTGCGGCCTCGGCAAGGGCAGGCGCGGCCTGCGCCTCGAGCACGTCGCGCTCCAATGCCTCCTTCTGCTGAAGCAGGGCCTGATTGGTCTCTCGGACGTGGCCCAACTGATACGAGCGCTCCGCAGCGTCGGTCGATAGCCACAGCGTGACGGCGAGCCCGAGGCCGAGCGCCCCGATCACCAGCACCACGAACGGCACCCTGGTGACGAGCCGGCGGGGGTCGAATTCGATCGACGCCAGTTTGACCAGCAGTCGCTCGCGCAGTGGCAGCCGAACGACCTTGGGCGCCTTGGCCTTGCGCGCCTTTGCGCGCGCCTTTGCCTGAGCGGCGTTCTTCGGCCGGGCCGGCCCGTCGGTTAGCCTCGGGATCGGGCTGGTCTGCGGCGCCGAGCGCGGCGGCCGCTGCTCGCGCGTCGCGCGACGGTTGCGCGGCGGCGCGTCCTTGGCACGGCGCTGGGCCGGCTCCCTGGTGCCGCGGCGGCGCTCATCTCTACTGCGTACTGGTTCGGGTCGCTTGGCCATCACGAAACTTCCCTTCTGACAACCTTTTCCAGAGCTCGTAGTCGAACCGATGCGCTACGGGGATTGCGGGCGATCTCGGCGCCGTCCGCCTTCTCGGCGCCACGGGTCAGTGACGCGAAAACGGGTTCGTGACCGGGCAACTCGACCGGCAGGCCGGACGGCGTACGCGACGCGGTCGCGGCGGCGAACAGGCCCTTGACGATCTTGTCCTCCAACGACTGATAGGCCATCACTACGATGCGTCCGCCTTCGGGAAGCGCCGACATCGCGGCGGGAAGCGCCTCACTCAGCGAGTCGAGTTCGGCGTTGACGGCGGTGCGCAACGCCTGGAACGTGCGCTTGGCCGGGTGACCGCCGGTGCGACGCGCAGGCACCGGGATGGCGTCGTAGAGCAACTCGACGAGCTCGCCGGTGGTGGTGAACGGCGTGCGGGCGCGCCGCCGGACGATCTCGCCGGCGATCTTCGAGGCGAAGCGCTCCTCGCCGAACACCCGCAGGATCCGCGTCAGCTCCCTGGCGTCGTAGGTGTTGATGATTTCGGCGGCGGTTAGCGGGGCGTCCGGGTCCATCCGCATGTCCAGCGGGGCGTCCTTGGAGTAGGAGAAGCCGCGCTCGGCGCGATCCAACTGCATCGACGAGACACCGAGGTCGAACAGGACGCCGTCGACTCCTTCGTCGGGGCGGTCAGCCCAGTAGCCGTCGTAGCGGGTGCGGACCAGGGTGACCCGGTCACCGAACGGCGCCAGCCGCTTCCCCGCGATGCGCAGCGCATTGGGATCGCGGTCGAGACCGACCAGCCGCAGCCCGGGCAGCTCGGTGAGGAACCGCTCGGCGTGGCCGCCTGCCCCGAGCGTGGCGTCGACCAGGACGGCGTCCGCACCGTTCGGATCGCGTCGGGTCAGCGCGGGTGTCAGCAGCTCGACGCAGCGGTCGAGCAGGACCGGGACGTGTCCGTGATCGTCAGGCATCGCAGCACCTCCGCCGGCTTCGATCCGAGGGTCGCTTCGCTCCAGCCCGCCGGCGGCCCATGTAACGAGGTCCCTGTCCGAGATTGCGGACCTGGCGTTGGGGAAGTACGCCAGGGCCGGTTCGGGCAGAGGCCACGTTGCACGGGCCATGTCCGGCACAGCGGCCGGATCAAATGATGTCGCGCAGAGTTTCATCGCTGGCCGCGGAGAAGTTCTCTTCGTGTGTCTCCTGGTAGTCCTGCCAGGCCTGGGCATCCCAGATCTCCAGGTACTGGATCGAACCGATCACCACGCACTCCTTGGTCAGGTTTGCGTACCGGCGATGATCGGCGGTCAGGGTGATGCGGCCTTGTGCGTCGGGATGCTGTTCGTCGGTGGCGGCGGCCAGGTTGCGCAGGAAGGCGCGGGCCTCCGGATTGCTCCGCGACGCCTGCGTCAGCCGGTCCGCCAACGCCTCGAACTCGACGCGCGGGTAGACGGCCAGGCTGTGATCTTGGCTCTTGGTGACCATCAACCCCCCTGCCAGCGCGTCGCGGAACTTGGCGGGCAGCGTGAGCCGCCCCTTGTCATCGAGTTTTGGCGTGTAGGTGCCGAGAAACATCCCGCCACCTCCAGCCACTCGGAGCCCCGGTCGCTCCGATGCACGCCACTTTACCCCACAATCCCCCACTTCGCTCCATCTGCTGGCAAAAGTTTGGGCGAGCTCCCCACCATTCACCACCGACCAATCACTTTTCGGACGCACGTCGATGCCACGGAGTCGCGTGCTGACGCGAAACCGCAGCTAGACGTGCTCAATCACGGGAGTGGGGCGCGGTGGGGCGTCTTGCCTGCCGACCTGCCTGGTAGCCGGAAATCCGGCGTGTCACTCCACACGGCGGGACGCCGGGAGGCAAAGCCCGAAGAGAAGGTGCAGCTCCCGTGGAAGCTACCGTTGGACCGACGAGACGATCACTCGTCGAAGCGCTTGCGGAACCTGTCTTCCATGCGATTGGTGAACGAACCACCGGAGCCCTTGGACTTCTTCTGCCGCGAGCCACCGGATTCCGAACCAGGGCGATCCTTGCCACCGGCCACCCGCGGTGCGGTGATCGCGTAGACCACGCCGCCGAACATGATCACGAATCCCACCACGGACAGAATCGGCAGGCCGCCGATCCAGGTGGCTCGAAACGCAATACCGGACACCAGCATGGCCAGGCCGATCACGAACAGCGACGCACCCTGCAGCCGGCGCCTGGCCGACGGGGCGCGCAGATTGCCACCACGAACGCTCGACGCGAACTTGGGGTCCTCGGCATAGAGAGCGCTCTCGATCTGGTCGAGCATGCGCTGCTCATGATCGGAGAGTGGCATCCGTGCCTCCCTTTTGCCGCGTCCGTCACGATTGTCAAAACGTCGTGTGTGCTCGGGTGTACGAGCAACTAACAGTAATGATACGAGCTCGATCTGAGCCGTACCACCTTGTTCAGTGCCCGATTGTACGGCGTTCGCCACACCCACCGAGCCGCCACGCCAATCACCGAAGGGTGACCGGATAATGGCATCGACTCCGCACTCCAGACCGCGAGGGGCACCAAGGGTTGTCGACGTTTCTCATCGAACTGTCGCCAGGCGACATGGCCAGGCGCCTCGGCGACGCGCTAGGCGTCTACGTCGACGCGATGCGGTACCCGCGCGGCACCGAGGAGCAACGTGCGTCGATGTGGCTGGAACACACCCGCAGGCGGGGCTGGAAGGCGGTGGCCGCCGTCGACGCGGCCCACGCCGACGCCGAACTGACCGAGGCCCCCATGCTCGGGATCGCCTACGGCTACTGCGGCGCACCCGATCAGTGGTGGCAACAACAGGTGGTCGCAGGCCTGCAGCGCGGCGGAACCGACAGCTCACACATCGCTGAGCTGATGACCAGCTACTTCGAGCTCACCGAGCTGCACATTCATCCCCACGCCCAGGGCCAGGGCCTGGGCGAAGCCCTGGCCCGACGGCTGCTCACCGGACGCGGGGAATCGCACGTCTTGCTCTCCACGCCGGAGATCAACGGTGAGTCCAACCGCGCGTGGCGGCTGTACCGCCGGCTCGGGTTCACCGACGTGATCCGCGGCTACCACTTCGCAGGCGACCCGAGGGCGTTCGCCATTCTCGGCCGGTCACTGCCCCTATAGGCCCGCAGGTCTGGCACGATGACCGGGTGCCCGACCGCCGGAGCCGAACCCAACGCCGCACGCCGCGCCACAACCGGGTGCTGGCCCTGTTCCTGCTGTTGCTGATCGTCCCAACGGCCGTGGGCTGCGTGCGGGTGCGGGCGTCGATCACGGTGTCGCCCGATGACCGGGTGTCCGGCCAGATCATCGCGGCAGCCAAACCGCGCAACGACGACGACAAGGGACCGCAGCTCCTCAACACGCTGCCGTTCAGCAACAAGGTGTCCGTCTCGAACTACCAGCGCGACGACTACGTCGGCACCCAGGCGGTGTTCTCCGACCTGACCTTCGCCGAACTCCCCCAGCTGGCGAACATGAACCGCGACGCGGCGGGCGTCGACATCTCCCTGCGACGTGCCGGTGACCTGGTGATCCTCGACGGACGTGCCGACCTGACGTCGCTGAATGACCCGGACGCCGACGTGTCGCTGAGCGTGTCGTTCCCCGGCGAGGTGACGTCGACCAACGGCGACCAGATCTCCTCGGACGTCGTCGAATGGAAGCTGCGGCCCGGCGTGGTGAGCACCATGAGCGCCCAGGCGCGCTACACCGACCCGAGTGCCCGCTCTTTCACGGGCGCGGCGCTCTGGCTCGGCTTCGCGGCGTTCCTGGTGGCAGGCATCGTCGCCGGGGTCGCGTGGATGAGCAGAGACCGCAGTCCCGTGCTTGCGGATCCGCACGAACCACCGCGCTGACGCACCTAGGCCCTGAGTTGCTCCGAACGGCCTGGCAGGCTCTACTCTGAATGCACTCCCGGGGTAAGGAAAGGGGCGCCCGCTGAGCGTGGATGCAGCGGCACCGTCGGCCGTCGAGCTGGCGGGCGCCGTCACCGATCAATTGCGGGACTATCTCCGCGGGCGTCGACGCGACGCCGCCTACATTGGCTCCGATTACGCCGAGCTGACCGCCGCCCTCGAGGAATTCGTGCTGCGCGGGGGCAAACGGCTGCGTCCCGCGTTCGCGTACTGGGGGTGGCGCGCGGTGTCCCCCGACGACACGGCCGGCCCGGACGTCCTGCGCCTGTTCGCCGCTCTGGAACTGCTGCACGCCTGCGCGCTGGTGCACGACGACGTCATCGACGCGTCGGCGACGCGGCGCGGGCTACCGACCGTGCACCGGTTGTTCGCCGACCGTCATCGGGAGCGGAACTGGCACGGTTCGCCCGACCAGTTCGGCCTGTCCGCGGCGATCCTGCTCGGCGACCTGTCGTTGGTGTGGGCCGACGACATCGTCGCCACCGTCGATCTGCCGCTGGACGCGCATCGTCGCGTACAGCGGGTGTGGGCCGACATCCGGACCGAGGTGCTCGGCGGGCAGTACCTCGACATCGCCGCCGAGGCCAGCGGTGCCGAGTCGGTGGCGTCGGCGATGACCGTCAACACCTACAAGACGGCCTCGTACACGATCTCCCGGCCACTACAGCTGGGCGCGGCCGCCGCCGCGGACCGGCCCGACGTACAGGCGACGTTCCACGAGCTCGGCACCGACCTCGGGGTGGCGTTCCAGCTTCGCGACGACGTGCTCGGGGTGTTCGGTGACCCGGCGGTCACCGGCAAGCCCTCCGGCGACGACCTGCGGTCGGGCAAGCGCACCGTGCTGCTGGCCGAGGCCATCGAGCGCGCCGAGAAGAGCGATCCGACGGCCGCGAAGCTGTTGCGCACCTCGATCGGCACGGTGCTGACCGACCCACAGGTGCACGAACTGTGCCTGGTGATCGAGTCGGTCGGGGCGCTGGCCGCGGTCGAGGACCACATCGACATGCTCACCCGACGAGCGCTGGACGTGCTGACCGCCGCACCGATAGACGTGCATGCCAAGGCCGGCCTGGCCGAGCTCGCCGGACGGGCGTCCAACCGGTCCGCCTGAGGAGCATGACTACCCCGACGTCGACGCGCGACCCGAGATCCGGGTTGGCGGCTGGCATTTCGCGCCTGGCGGCATTCGCGATGTCGCCGGAGGCCCGTCCCGCGCTGCTCGGCTTCCTGGGTGCCATGCTGATCAGCCTTGGCGGTCTCGGCGCGGGCAGCACCCGACTGCACGACCCGCTGCTCGAGTCGCTGCACCTGTCCTGGCTGCGCTTCGGCCACGGCCTGGTCGTGTCGTCGGTGCTGCTGTGGGGCGGCGTGGCGCTGATGCTGGTGTCATGGCTGTGGCTGGGACGCCGCGTGGTGGACCGTACCGCTACCGAGTACACGATGGTGGCGACGACTGGATTCTGGTTGGCGCCGCTGCTGCTCAGCGTGCCGGTGTTCAGCCGCGACACCTACTCCTACCTGGCGCAGGGCGCGCTGCTTCGCGACGGCCTCGACCCCTACATCGTGGGACCGATCGACAACCCGAACTCGTTGCTGGACAACGTGAGTCCGATCTGGACCACGACCACCGCACCCTACGGCCCTGCGTTCATCCTGGTCGCCAAGTTCGTCACCATGGTGGTCGGGAACGACGTGGTCGGCGGAACCATGCTGCTGCGGCTGTGCATGCTGCCCGGCCTGGTGATGCTGATCTGGGCCGCGCCCCGGGTGGCCCGGCACATCGGCGCCAACGGCGCTGCGGCACTGTGGATCTGCGTGCTCAATCCGCTGGTGATCATTCACCTGATGGGCGGCGTGCACAACGAGATGCTGATGGTCGGGTTGATGATGGCCGCCATCGCGTTGACGTTCGCGAACCATCCGGCCTGGGGGGTCAGCCTGATCGCCATCGCGGTCGCGGTGAAGGCCACCGCGGGGATCGCCCTGCCGTTCATGGTCTGGGTCTGGATGCGTCAGTTGCGGCAACGCCGGAAACTCGAGCCGATGCCCGCCTTCGCGACGGCGACGGCGGCCTCGGTGGCGATCTTCTGCGTGGTGTTCGCCGTGCTGTCGTGGCTGGCGGGCGTCGGTCTCGGCTGGCTGACCGCGCTCGCCGGTTCGGTGAAGATCATCAACTGGTTGACTCTGCCCACCGCGGCCGCGAACCTGATCAACGTCATCGGCGGCCTGCTCCTGCCGGTCAACTTCTACGCCGTTCTCGACGTCACCCGCATCATCGGCATCGCGTTCATCGCCATCTCACTCCCCTTGCTGTGGTGGCGGTTTCGCCACGACGACCGCGAGGCGCTGACCGGCATCGCGCTGGCAATGCTGGTGGTCGTGCTGTTCGTCCCCGCGGCGTTGCCCTGGTATTACACCTGGCCGCTGGCGGTGCTGTCCGCGCTGGCGCAGAGTCGGGCGGCAATCGCGGTGATCGCCGGGTTCTCGACGTGGATCATGGTGATCTTCAAACCCGACGGCTCACACGGCATGTACTCCTGGTTGCACGTGCTGCTGGCCACGACCTGCGCTGCGGTGGCGTGGTACTCACTGGCCAAGGCTCGCGAGGCGCCGGAGTCCCCCGCAGAGCGGCAGCCCGTCAGTAGCCCATAGCCTGCGCCCTGCGCACCACCTCGCGGGCCTGATGGGAGCGCAACGCGTCGACGGGACGGGCGTTGGGCTGCGGTTCGGCGTCCCCGTCGTGGCTGATCGTCAACGAGGGGTCCGGGGTGAACAGCCACCGCACGATCTCGGTTGGGTGGTATCCGCCGTCGTGCAGCACCACCAGCAGACCGGACAGCGGCTTCACCACGCGTCCGGTGTCGTCGAAGAAGGCCTTCGGCACCACGGTGATGCCGTCGCGGCGCACCGCGATCAGGTGTCGTTCACGCAGGCGCTGGTGCACCTTCGTGACCGGGATGCCCAGCAGGGACGCCACTGTGGGTAGGTCGTAGACGGCTTCGTCGGGGTCAAGAACGTCCTCGGCGGCCGGAATGGTGCTCACGGATGCGAGTCTAGGATGCGCGTGTGGAGACCAGCCAGCGATCGGACCCGCTTGTCGGCGCGGTACTGGACGGCCGCTACCGCGTCGACGGCATGATCGCGACGGGAGGCATGTCCACCGTGTACCGCGGGCTCGACGTCCGACTGGACCGGCCGGTGGCCCTGAAGGTGATGGATTCCCGCTATGCCCAGGACCAACAATTCCTGACCCGGTTCCAGCGCGAGGCGCGCGCGGTCGCCCGACTGAAAGACCCCGGCCTGGTATCGGTCTATGACCAGGGCTTCGACGCCCACCACCCGTTTCTCGTCATGGAACTCGTCGAGGGCGGCACGCTGCGCGAACTCCTGCACGAGCGCGGCCCGATGCCGCCGCACGCCGTCGCCGCCGTCTTGGCGCCGGTGCTGAGCGGCCTCGCGGTGGCCCATCGCGCCGGTCTGGTGCATCGCGACGTGAAGCCCGAGAACGTGCTGATCTCAGACGACGGCGACGTCAAGATCGCAGACTTCGGTCTGGTCCGCGCGATCGCCGAGGCGAAGATCACATCGACCAGCGTCATCCTGGGCACCGCCGCCTACCTGTCGCCCGAGCAGGTGGGCACCGGCGATGCCGGCCCGCGCAGCGACGTGTACGGGGTCGGCGTGCTGGCCTACGAACTGCTCACCGGCGACACGCCGTTCAAGGGCGACAACGCGTTGTCGGTGGCATACCAGCGGATGGATCACGACGTGCCCCCGCCGAGCGCGGCGATCGCAGGTGTGCCAGCGCAATTCGACGAACTCGTGCGGTGCGCGACGGCGCGCAACCCAGCCGACCGGTACGCCGATGCGCAGGACATGGGCGCCGAACTGGCCGCGATCGTCGAGGAGCTCGGGCTGCCGCCCTTCCGGGTGCCTGCGCCGCGCAACTCGGCCCAGCACGCGTCGGCCGCGGCTCAACATGCCAGCGTGCACGCCGAACGAACCACCGAGGCCACCGCGCAGCCGCCGCGCCAGCACACCCGCGAATTCACCCGCGGCCCCGATGATTGGCGTCCAGCCCCGCCCGCCGACGACACCGGGCAGGACGACTACCGGCACGATCCGGATCGGTTCGCAGGCATCGAGATCGACGAGTTCGAGTGGGCCAGACAGCGCGCCAGGCGGGCGACCCTGTTATGGGTGGTCACGGTCCTCACGCTGGCCGGGCTCGTCGCCGTCGGCGCGTGGACCCTTGGCAGCAATCTGCAGGGACTGTTCTAGTCAGTCCCGCAACATCTCGGCGACCAGGAACGCCAACTCAAGGGACTGCTGGGTGTTCAGGCGCGGGTCGCAGGCGGTCTCGTAGCGGCCCGCCAGGTCGGAGTCCGAGATGTCCTGTGCCCCACCGAGACACTCGGTGACGTTCTCGCCGGTGATCTCGACGTGGATGCCGCCGGGGTGGGTACCCAGCGCGCGGTGCACCTCGAAGAAGCCCTGCACCTCGTCGACGATCCGATCGAAGTGCCGGGTCTTGTAGCCCGTGGACGACTCGTGGGTGTTGCCGTGCATCGGGTCGCACTGCCAGATCACCTGATGGCCGGCGGCCTGCACCTTCTCGATGATCGGCGGCAGCAGGTCGCGCACCTTGCCGTTGCCCAGCCGGCTGACCAGTGTCAGGCGCCCCGGCTGGTTGTGCGGATCGAGCCGTTCGACGTACTCGACGGCCAGTTCCGGCGTCATGTTCGGCCCGATCTTCACGCCGATCGGGTTGGCGATCACCTCGGCGAACGCGACGTGGGCGCCGTCGAGCTGGCGGGTGCGGTCCCCGATCCAGACGTAGTGCGCGCTCAGGTCGTACAGCTTGGGGGTGCCGTCCTCGGCTCCCTCCAAGTCGAGACGCAGCATCGCCCGCTCGTAGTCGAGCACCAGGGCCTCGTGGCTGGCGTAGATCTCGGCGGTCTGTAGGTTGCGGTCGGCCACCCCACAGGCGGTCATGAACTTCAGCCCACGATCGATCTCGGCGGCCAGCGCCTCGTACCGGGCACCCGCCGGTGAGGTCCGGACGAACTCACGGTTCCAGTCGTGCACCGAGTGCAGCGACGCCAGCCCCGATGAGGTCAGCGCCCGCACCAGGTTCATCGCGGCGCTGGCGTTGGCGTAGGCCCGCACCAGGCGCGACGGATCGTGGTCGCGGACCGAGGCGTCGGGCGCGAAACCGTTGATCATGTCGCCGCGGTAGGACTTCAGTCCGAGCGCGTCGAGGTCGGCCGAGCGGGGCTTGGCGTACTGCCCAGCGATGCGCGCCACCTTGACCACCGGCATGCTGGCGCCGTAGGTAAGTACAACCGCCATCTGTAGCAGGGTGCGGATGTTGGCGCGGATGTGCGGTTCGGTGTTGTCGACGAAGGTCTCGGCGCAATCGCCGCCCTGGAGCAGGAACGCCTCGCCGCGCGCGACGTCGGCGAGCAGCCCCTTGAGCCGCTCGATCTCCGACGGCACGGTGACCGGCGGGACACTCTCCAGCACGGTCCGCATCGCCTTGGCCTGATCGGCCGGCCAGTCGGGCTGCTGCGCGGCAGGCTTGGCCAGCGCGGCGTCGAGCCGCATCCGCAGGCTGTCGGGCAGCGGCGGTAGGTCCGGCAGCTGGTCGATGGGTACGTCGACGGTCCAGTTCACCCATCTATCGTAACTGGGTGAAACAGCCGGTTTCACCAGCCATCCCCGCTGTTCAGGCGCGTGCGGCCCAGGCCCCGTCGTCGCCTTCGGTCATCAGCGCGAACCTGCGCAGGTTGTGCCGGGCATCGACGAGCGCGTCGTGGGCGTCACGCGGCCGTGGCGGCATCCGCGGGCAGCCCCGCTCCTCCCAGAACTGGCGCAGCTCCCTGGTGAACCGCGGTATCGCGGGCGGCAGGTCGGTCATCGGGCCCCACAGCTGGCACAGCACCACGTGGTCGTAGGCGCTCACCCAGGCCCACAGCTCGATCGTGTCGTCTCCGTCGACACCGAAGAAGTCCTCCAGCTCATCGCGGATCTGCCTGCGTGACTTCCATAGTTTCGACGACGGCGACGGCAGTTTCGGCAGCACGTTCTTGCGCACCCAATAGCCCGCCCGCTCGGGATCGAATTCCGTTGATATCGCGTAATATTCGCGACCGTCATCGGCGGCGACGCCGATCGAGATCAGCTCGATGGTGCGCCCATTGTCGATGAACTCGGTGTCGTAGAAGTAGCGCACTGCTCAGGGCACCTCCACACTCGCGGGGCGCGGCGCCGGGGCCGCGTGGATCTCCCGGTCGAGCTGCTCGTTGACCTCCGTGTCGTCGGGAAAGCGCGGCTCCCCGGCGATCACGTGCTGCAGCCACAGCTTGGCCTGAACGACCGGGCGGCGCAGTTGCCGCTCCCGCTCCAGCGCGCGGTGCATCCTGCGCGGGCGGTCTGCGTAGCGCCACCGCGCCCACGGCGCATGCGGACGCGACAACCGGATCGCACCGATGATCAGTAGCGGGGTGATGAACATCCCGACCAGACCGGTCCACACCTTGCCCTTGAGCAGCACGACCACCGCGAGCGACAGGGTGAGCAGCGCGATCCCCACCACGGCCGCGCGTGCCAGCAGGGTGTCGTCCCGGCGCCAGATGTCGATGTCGAAGAATGAAAGCGGGTTGAAGCCGAGCACCAGCAGACCGGCGACCGCGAGGGCCGCGAACACCGCATCCACCGAGGTCCTGCCGTCCTCGGACCAGTAGACGTCCTGGAGGTGCAGGATCAACGCGAATTCGTCCAGCACCAGCGCCGCGCCGATACCGAAGAATATTGCGGCCGCGGTGAATTCGGGCACACCCCCATCAACGGCGAGCGTCACCATGGTCACCCCGGAGATCATGACCAAGATCACGCCGATCACCACGTGGTGGATGTGCATGCCCCCGGTGTCCCCAGAAACCGAGATGTTGCGTGGCTGCCACCACTTGGGCGGAGTGTTGCGGTCAGCGTTGTGACGGATGTACCGGACGATCGTCCGCGTCACCAGGAACGTCAGCAGAAACGCAATCAGGCACCACATCAGCGGCAGTCGGCCGGGCGGTATCGCCAAGTCGAACCTCAGGTCGAACTTCCAGTCGAACACGGGCAAAACTTACGCCGACCTGCGCGCGTCGTGGACCGGATGGTGCCCGACTCGCCGTGGCGCCCCGATAGGCTGTTCGGCGAGATGAGTATTTTGCGGCCCCCCGACAGGGCCCACCTCTTGCCGACCGTCGGTTGGCGGCTGTTCCAGCTGCTGACGCTGGCGGCGCTGGTGTGGGCGGGCTGGCGCTTGTTGGTCGACGCGCCGTACCGCATCGACATCGACGTGTATCGAATGGGCGGGCGCGCCTGGCTCGACGGCACCCCGCTCTACAGCGACGGCACCATCTTCCACACCCGCGCCGGCTTGGACCTGCCGTTCACCTACCCCCCGCTGGCCGCGATCGTGTTCGCGCCGTTCGCGTGGTTGTCGCTGTCCGGCGCCGGGGCCACCATCACGGTGATCACGTTGCTGCTGCTCATCGTCTCGACGTGGATCGTGCTCACCCGACTGCGGGTCTGGGACCGCTCGGCGATCGCCATCGGCCCGGCCTGGCTGCGGCGCTGCTGGCTGGCGGCGGCGATCGTCGCCCCGGCCGTGATCTACCTGGAGCCGATCCGGTCGAACTTCGACTTCGGCCAGATCAACGTCGTGTTGATGACGCTGGTGATCGCCGACTGCGTGCCACGCCGGACGCCGTGGCCGCGCGGACTCCTGCTCGGGGTGGCGATCGCGCTGAAGCTCACTCCTGCGGTATTCCTGTTGTACTTCCTGCTGCGCCGGGACACCAGGGCCCTGCTGGTCGCGGCGGCGTCGGTGGTGGCGGCCACGCTGGTCGGGTTCCTGCTGGCCTGGCAGGACTCCTTCCAGTACTGGACGGCGACCGTGCACGACACCGACCGGATCGGCACTGCGACGCTGAACACCAACCAGAACATCGCGGGCACGCTGGCGCGTCTGGGCCTCGGCGAGACTCCGCGGTTCGTGGTGTGGGTCCTGGCCTGCTTCGCGGTGCTGGCGCTGGTGGTGTGGGCGGCACACCGGGTGCTCAGGGTGGCGGGGACCGACAGCTCCGACGCGCCGGGCGGTGAGGCCGCCGTCCTGGCCCTGGTCTGCGTCGCCATGTTCGGGCTGATCGTCTCGCCGGTGTCGTGGTCGCACCACTGGGTCTGGGCGCTGCCGACGCTGGTGGTGACCACGGTGGTGGCCTACCGGCACCGCAACGTCGCCCTTGCGGCGGTCACGGCGGCCGGCCTGGCATTGCTGGTGTGGACCCCGATCACGCTGATGCCCGAGCACCATGAAACGTCCGCGTCGCTGTGGCGACAGGTGGCGGGCGATTCCTATCTGTGGTGGGCGCTTGCGGTGATCGTGGTGACCGGTTCGGTGGCCGGCGCCATCACCGGGCGTCCGAACCAGGCGAGCAGGCCTGCCCGCGACGCCGCTCCGGTTGCGGCGGCGAACTAGCCTGCGGCAGCTTCCGGGATGCGGGCGGGCGGGTTGCCGTCGTTCGGGCCGTCCGTGCTCTCCTTGACGTCGGCTGCGTACAGGTCGACGTACTCCTGGCCGGACAATTGCATCAGCTCGTAGACCACCTCGTCGATGACCGCGCGTTCGATGAACCGGTTGCCGGCCAGACCCTCGAACCGGCTGAAGTCCATGGGCTTGCCGAACCTCACCTCGACCCGGCCGAACCGCCACATCTTTGAGCCGGGCGGGTTGACCACGTCGGTGCCGACCATTGCGACCGGGATGACCGGAACCCCGGTCTCCAGCGCCAGCCGGGCCAGCCCCGTCTTGCCCTTGTACAACCGGCCGTCGGGCGAGCGGGTGCCCTCCGGGTACATGCCGAGCACCTTGCGCTCACCGAGGATGCGTTCCGCGGTCGTCAGCGCATCCTGCGCGGAATCGGCGTCAGTCCGGTCGATGGGCACCTGGCCGGCGGCGGTGTAGAACCAGCGGGTGAACCAGCCCTTGATGCCGGTGCCGGTGAAGTACTCGGCCTTGGCCAGGTAGGTGATCCGCCGCCTCACCACCAGGCACAGGTAGAAGCTGTCGGCGACGGCGAGGTGATTACTGGCCAGGATGACTGGACCGGAGTCCGGAACGTATTCCAGCCCTTGAACTTTCGGGCGACCCAACAACGACAGCAACGGCCCCATGAACACATACTTGAACAGCCAGTACCACATCGAGCCTCCCGCGTCGGGCGCCCGGACGGTGCCCTGCGACAACTTTACCCACGCGCCGCGGCGTGGACCACGCAGACCGCGGTCCACGTGCGCGGGTCATTCCTCGACGGTCACCGGGATGTGCTGATATCGGCCAGGCCCGGCGGGCGGCGGCTCGTCTTCCGGAGCCGAGGGCCCCGGCCCGGTGGGGGGACCGTCGGGCGGCTCGGGCGGCTCGGCGGCACCGGCGCTCTCGGCCATGGCCCGGACGACCGCCAGCAGCGCGACGCTGTGCTCGGCGATCACGGTCAGCAGCGGGTGCTGCTCACCGTTCACCAACGCCGCCAGTGCACACACCGGGCACCACACCTGCTGACACTTGCCCTCGCCGCCGGCCAACGCCCGCGCGGCCGCCATTCGCACGGCAGGATCGAGCCGGTCCAGGACGGTCTGCGCCAACTGCCGCAGCTCGGGACCTATGTCGGGGTGAGACCCACTCACGCCGGCCACACCTCCGGATCGGGTTGAAAACGCACCGTCAGCTCGCTGCCACGCAGCTGGGCGTCCACCACTGTGCATCGCCGCAGGACGGACGCCAACCGTACCCGGCGCCGCATGCCTCCGGCACCGATGATCAGATCGTCGTCGACCCGGCCCAACGTCAACGCGCCGGAGTCGACCTGCGGCAACTGTAGCCGCAATCTGTAGACGGCATCGAGTCCGGATCCTGATTCGCGGTCGACGACCGCCCGCAGTGGTCCCGGGGGTGGCGAGCCGTCCCTGAGGCGGGCGCTGTCCAGCAGC